>Ga0209383_1000072_pt1 | contig 64480 bp, 62 predicted proteins | sample CoawatmetaG02DNA_FD_187510 | JGI IMG/M metagenome (GOLD analysis project Ga0209383, IMG submission 187510) | Marine microbial communities from the West Antarctic Peninsula - Coastal water metaG029-DNA (SPAdes) (version 2) | ecosystem: Environmental > Aquatic > Marine > Coastal ...
CTCCAGATACATCTATAGTTCATATTGCTTCAGCTTTTAATAAGCCTGTGGTATCTATTCATGAGGATAATAGAGATAGTTATGAATTATTTGCGCCAACAAGTAAACTAAATAGAACAGTATTTTCCATGTCAAAGAAAAGTTTGCAGGGATTTTCCTTAGATTTATTGATTAAATATTGTATCGAATTAATTAATATTATTAAAAAGGCAGATTATGAGTAGTAGAAGATTAAAATATTTAATAAAATCAAAGTCATTAAGATTTGTAAAAGATCTTAAGGACAAGAGCCATAATATCAATTCTATCATTTGGAATGATAAAAAAGTTTTTTATAGATCTAGTACGAGCGATATGACTTTAATGTATGAAATTTTATTTCAATCTAAATATAAGTCAGAATATTTTTTCCCTGACAAATTAAATCCAAAAGTTATATTTGATATAGGTGGAAATATTGGAATAACATCTATTTACCTTGCTAGTATATTTCCTGATGCAAAAATATATACGTTTGAGCCATTGCCTGATAATTTTGAAATTCTGACAAAAAATATCCAAAAATATGACAATATTGAAGCCTTTAATATTGGCCTAGGGTCAAAAAATGGTAATTTCAAAGTATATTTAAGTGATGACTCTGAAAACTTTGGTGGTGTTTCTTTTTTCCCTGATCCAACTGGAAATAAATCAGATTCTTATATTTCATGTGAAGTAAAGAATATTAATGAAATGATAGAGAAACTTAATATTGAATCTATTGACTTAATTAAGATTGATACTGAAGGTGCTGAACATGATATTTTAATGGCAATTCATGAAAAAATTATAAGAAATGTATCTTGGATTACAGGTGAGCTTCATGGTAACCAAGATTTTGAATTATTGAATTATCTTAATAATTTAGATTTTTCAATAAGTATGAAAAAACAAATTGATAGTAGACTATTTATGTTCCATGCTGGTAAATTGAAAATTATTTCTCAACTAAGCAGGAGAGATATAAAAGCTCTTTAGGGGGTTATTTAAATTATTTTTATGAAAGTTAGCGCGTTTACATTTATCAAAAATGGGCAGATATTGGGTTATCCATTTTTACAATCAATTCAATCTGTCTTGCCTATTGTGGATGAATTTATTGTCAATGTTGGTAAGAGTGAGGATAATACATTAGACCTTATTAAGTCACTTTCTAGTCCAAAGATTCGTATTATTGAGTCTTCATGGAACGATACAATGAAAGACAGAGGTTATGTTTATGGCCAGCAAAAAATGATTGCTCAATTTAATTGTACGGGTGATTGGGCTTTCTATATTGAAGGCGATGAGGTTTACCATGAGGATGATTTAGAAAAAATACAAAGCTCAATGAGAATGCATTTAAATGATGCTAATGTTGAGGCATTGGTTTTTGATTTCAATCATTTCTATGGCAATGCTAATAGTGTTCTTAATTCACCCGGCTGGTATCGCTCAGAAGCTAGAATTATTAAAAACTCAGTAAGATCTTATGCTCCTGATGGTCTATTTTGGCTTGTTTTAGACTCTAATAAAAAAGGTAGGTATCCAAAAGCTAAACATACCGGAGTGAATTGTTATCATTATGGCTGGGTAAGAAGTGAAGTTGAGATGAACCTTAAGAGTAGTAAGGTTCAAAAATACTGGGGGAGTAAACATGTCAAGATTGACTATGCCCAAATGGACCAATCAATTATTAAAAAATTTGAGGGATCTCATCCAAAAATTATTCTAGATTGGATTCCTAAAGATGCTGGGCTTTATCAAACAGATAGTTCATATAAAGCAACTCAAAAGCAAAAAAAACATCAATTAATGATTAAACTTGAAAAACTTTTTGGTTTAGAAATGAGCAAAAAACATTATAAGCTAGTGTGATGAAAATTTTGATTGAACTTCCAACATGGCTTGGTGATGCGGTTATGACTACACCAGCGATTGAGAATCTTGTAAAGCATTTTGGTGATGTTGAAATTACTTTACTAGGATCGTTTACCTCTATTGAAGCTTTAAAAAATCATCCAAATGTAATTAAAACTTATATTCTTGATAGAAAATTTATTAATTTATATAAAACTTTCAAGGATTTTGAAGAATTTGATATTTTTTTCTCTTTTAGAAGTTCTTTTCGAGCAAAATTTATTAAATTTTGTATTTCATCTAAAAGTAAGTATCAATTTGAGAAAAATATATATAACAAAGATCATCAAGTAGAAAAATATAATAATTTTGTTAATGATAGTCTTAACATTAATACTACTGCAGGTAAGTTGATATTACATACAGATAAGAAAAACAATGGTAGTAAAAATAAACTATTAGGTATTAACCCGGGCGCTTCTTATGGAAGCTCTAAGCGCTGGTATCCAAAAGAATTTGCTGATGTCGCTAGTGCTTTGTCAAGTGAATACGACATTATTATTTTTGGTGGCCCTGGTGAAAAAGATATTGCAACAGATATTGAGAAGTATTTGATTGAAAAAGGCATAAATAATTTTCAAAATCTTGCAGGTAAAACAACTATTAAAGAACTAATTATTCAAATCTCTAATCTTGATTTATTTCTTACTGGTGATAGTGGTCCAATGCATTTGGCTGCTGCATTTGAAATACCAACAGTTGCAATTTTTGGACCAACTAAGGATACTGAAACCTCACAATGGTTGAATCAAAACAGTGCTATCATTAAGAAGTCATTAGCTTGCCAACCTTGCATGAAGCGCTCATGTCCTCTTGGGCATCATAATTGCATGAAGCTGATTAAAGCACAAGATGTATTAAATTTAATTAAAACTATTAATTAGCTTTCTGAAAAAGCTAGCTCAACAATATGACAAATAGTATGCCCAATAAAAATATGCATTTCTTGAATCCTAGGTGTATCATCGGCTGGTACAACTAGATTAATATCACATATATTATTGAATTCTCCCCCAGATCGACCACTAAATCCAATAGTCTTGCAGTTTATCTTTTTAGCTTCCTCAAGGGCTTTGACAACATTATTACTTGTTCCACCAGTGCTAATACCTATTACAATATCTCCTGGATTAGCCAACGCTTCAATCTGACGAGAAAAGACTCTTTCAAAGCCATAATCATTTCCAATAGCCGTTAGAATTGATGAATCAGTGGTAAGTGCAATAGCGCCAAGTCCTTTTCTTTCTGTTTTATACCTACTTACTAATTCAGCTGCAATATGTTGAGCATCTGCAGCACTTCCACCATTTCCAAAAATTAATATTTTTCCATTATTTTTAAGAGAATTAATACAAACATTAGCGGCTAATTCAATCTTTTTACCAAGAGATTCCATTGTTGCTTCAGTTGTTTGAATATGGTTTAAAAATTCATTTTTAATAAGTAGTTGCATGTTTAGTGACCTTTTTTTATTTTGTTAATAGTTTGGGTTGAACTGTTACCTTTTATAAATTCAATTAACTTTAATTCATCTACAATATCTTCTCCAACAACTTTTTTGCCTTCATAGTCTCCACCTTTGGTTAGGATATTTGGTTTAATTGATTCTATAAGTTTATAGGGAGTATCTTCATCAAAGATTACTACATAATCAACAGCTTCAAGGGCTGCAAGAATACAAGCTCTATCAATTTGCTTATTGATTGGACGGTTTGATCCTTTTATAGCCTTTACAGAGAGGTCAGAGTTTAATCCTAAGATAAGAATATCGCCAAAACTTTTAGATATTTCTAGATATTTTATGTGTCCAATATGAAGTAAATCAAAACAGCCATTAGTAAATACAATTTTTTTATCTTTAGCTTTCAGTTCTTGACTTAAGATAATCATTTCATCTAGAGTTTTAATTTTTAAGTTACTTGATGATCTATTTAGGTTCGATTCATACTCTATTATTTCATTAAGAGTTGTTGTGGCACTTCCAATTTTTCCAACTACAATTCCTGCAGCCAGATTGGAGAATATTATTGCACTATCAATATCTAATTCACAAGCTAAGGCAAAGCCAAGAGATGCTATTACCGTATCTCCAGCACCTGTTACGTCAAAAACTTCTCTAGAAACAGTAGGGTGAATACGTAATTCATCATCATAAACTGCCAAACCTTTTTCACTAAGAGTAATAAGGGAAACTTCTAGTTCATATGCTGATTTCAAATGTGTAATTGCTTTTGTTAGGCTAGCATCATCGGTAATAGAGATGCTTGTTGCCTCGCTTGCTTCTTGAATATTTGGAGTCAGCAAGAAAGCGCCAGTGTATTTAGAATAATCTTTACCTTTTGGGTCAATTAATACTTTTTTACTTGATTTTTTTGCGAAACTAATTATTGATTTTGTTAGTTCATTTGTTAGAATGCCTTTTCCATAGTCAGAAAGTAATACAATGTCGTAACTTGAAATTATTTTCTTAAATGTATCCAGAATAAAATTTTGCGACTCAATGCTAATTTCATTAGTATTTTCTCGATCGTACCTAACTACTTGTTGATTAGAGGCAATAATTCTGGTTTTTTTTGATGTAACTCGATTTTTTTGGATTTTTAGATGTTTAGTATCAACTTTAATATTTTTTAATAACCCTTTTAATTTATTGGAATTTTTACAATCACCAATTATGCTTATAATGTCAACCAGTGCACCTAAGGTTTTAAGGTTGTTAACAACATTTCCAGCACCTCCAAGCATATTACTTTCATCATCAATACTAACTATTTGAACTGGTGCTTCAGGTGAAATCCGCTTGCAAGTGCCCCATAGATATTGATCAATCATTAGATCTCCAATCACCAGTATCTTAGGATTTTTTCCTTGGAGGTTTATCATGAAAAGTTTTGACTATGCAAACGGCAAATTTCAGGAATATATGCTTTAATTCCAGCCTCTAATGAAAATTTTGCTTTAAAGCCTAGATATTTAATTGTGGGGGCTATATCTGCCAGAGTGTTTTCCTGATAGTTTGAATATGGATTATTAATATATTCAATATCAACATTAGTATTAAGTTCTTCTTTAAGAATATCAACAATTTCCTTAAAGCTTCTTGATATTCCAGTTCCAACATTAAAAGCTCCATTCTTTTGGGCATTACACGCCTTAATATTGGCCTGCACTATATCTTCAATATAAATAAAATCTCGAAAAATATTATTTGAGTTTTTAAATAATCGTACTCTTTTTGAGTCTAAAATTTGATGACCAAGCTGAATAACCATTGATGATGTACTAGCTTTATAATATTCTCTAGGGCCATAAGCATTAAAAAATCTTAGGCCAACAATTTTCATTTCAGGGTATTGGGTAGAATACTGATTAGCAATTTGATCCATAATATACTTACTGTATCCATAAGGATTTTCTGGGTGTTCTTTTCCAACAGTTTGGGGCGGGGGCAAACTTCCATAAGTTGCAGCAGAGCTTGCATAGACAACAATAGAGCCATCTTTTTTAGCTATATCAAGTATGTCATAAAATGAATTAACATTAGTTCTCATAATGATTTCTTGATCATTAACCCTAGTGTCTGAAATAGCTGCCTGATGAAAAATGTAGTCAAACTTAAAATTACTGAGCAAAGATAAGTCGGATTTTTTTGTTATATCTCCACATAATATTTCACCAGAAAAGCCAATTAAATTTTTAAAATGACCAAAACTCTTAAGGTTCCCATTGGTAAATACCTTTTCAGTTCTAAAACAATCAAATACTACTACATTGCAACGAGGAAATTTGTTTTGAAAATAAAAAGCTAAATTACTACCTATAAATCCTGCGCCACCAGTAATTAAAATTGTTTTATTATCAAAATCTATATTGTTATAAGTCATAAAGCCTAACTTAGGAATTCTTTACGGGATTTTAATATAAAGTGTATTGAGTGATTGACTTAATTAATTTTGGTCAAGTGCTTTTATATCAATATTATAAATTTCAATAAAGCCTCTAAGGAGTTATGTTTTATTACATTTAAAAATATATGTATGAGTTAATAGAAGTTATATTAAAATGAATTGATTAAACTGGTTTATGTTTTAAAGAGAACTCTAAATAGTTAGTCTATTTTTCAAAAAAATAATCAACTTTATCTTGCAAAGCACTTACAGCACCTATATGAGTGGCATAACTACATTATTTTTTTTGGAGTAAAAATGCTAACTAATAAAGCTAAAAATATTCTAAAAGATTACTTATTTAAACTAAGTAAGCCTCAACTTTCAAAAATTCATAAATTTAAAGATATCCATAAAGGTGAGGATGGATATTTTTTTGGTAATGGTATTTCAATAAAATGGTTTGACTTGAAACAGTTCTCTAATAAAATTTCTATAGGTTGTGGCTTTATGCCATTTCATAAATCATTTCAAAATCTAAACTTAAATTATTTAATGCTAACCGAGCCCTTTTGGTTTTATCCAGCATTTTGGACTAAATATGTTGTTAGTAATACTAGTCAACCTAAAGCTATGAAGGCGTATCGTGAAATTATTCGAGATAATCCAGATAAAGAGTTTTTTGTAGACTTATCCAACTTCCCAGTTCTTAGGTCTGAGAATGTTAATTACATGTTTCGAGATATTGAAGACCCGCGCTTATCAAGTGACTTCATTACAAAACGTATTGACACATATTCTGGAGGCATGAGATTAGGCATCATGATGGCTATTTATATGGGCTTTAAGCATATCTATCTAGTAGGTTGTGACTATACTCATTCACAATCTCGATTTTTACATTTTTACGAAAAAGGCCAAGGTTTTGTTCAGCCAACTCCCTTTTATGAAGAAGACTTTTTATCAATTGCACAAGAATTCATTGATATAACAACTATAACTGTTGATGGTAAAGGTGAGCTTATTAACTCAGTTACATATAAAGAACTTACTGGTTGCGAACCTATTTTTCAAGAAAATAATCAACTTGTTGATGATAAGCACTTACAAGCCCTAGATGAGTGGTATGACTTCAGTATCTTTTGGAGTAAAAATGCTAACTAATAAAGCTAAAAATATTCTAAAAGATTACTTATTTAAACTAAGTAAGCCTCAACTTTCAAAAATTCATAAATTTAAAGATATCCATAAAGGTGAGGATGGATATTTTTTTGGTAATGGTATTTCAATAAAATGGTTTGACTTGAAACAGTTCTCTAATAAAATTTCTATAGGTTGTGGCTTTATGCCATTTCATAAATCATTTCAAAATCTAAACTTAAATTATTTAATGCTAACCGAGCCCTTTTGGTTTTATCCAGCATTTTGGACTAAATATGTTGTTAGTAATACTAGTCAACCTAAAGCTATGAAGGCGTATCGTGAAATTATTCGAGATAATCCAGATAAAGAGTTTTTTGTAGACTTATCCAACTTCCCAGTTCTTAGGTCTGAGAATGTTAATTACATGTTTCGAGATATTGAAGACCCGCGCTTATCAAGTGACTTCATTACAAAACGTATTGACACATATTCTGGAGGCATGAGATTAGGCATCATGATGGCTATTTATATGGGCTTTAAGCATATCTATCTAGTAGGTTGTGACTATACTCATTCACAATCTCGATTTTTACATTTTTACGAAAAAGGCCAAGGTTTTGTTCAGCCAACTCCCTTTTATGAAGAAGACTTTTTATCAATTGCACAAGAATTCATTGATATAACAACTATAACTGTTGATGGTAAAGGTGAGCTTATTAACTCAGTTACATATAAAGAACTTACTGGTTGCGAACCTATTTTTCAAGAAAATAATCAACTTGTTGATGATAAGCACTTACAAGCTTTAAATGAGTGGGATAATTACAGTGTTTTTTGGAATAGGTCTTATTTATCACAGCAAGATAGTTAGTAAAATTATGATTAAATTTTTGTATTATAGCTTTGCATTTAAACCAATTAAGATATGATCACCCTAAGCGATGTTGATGCTCTTGTGATTGATTTTGATGGAGTACTTACAAATAATCAAGTCCATCTTGATGAAGATGGAAAAGAATGGGTGAGTTGTAGTAGGTCAGATGGTTTGGCATTTGATGTTTTAAGGAAACTTAAGATACCTGCCTATATTTTTTCGACAGAAAAAAATCCAGTTGTTTTAGCAAGAGCAAATAAATTAAAAACTCCTGTAATTCAAGGAATCCAAAATAAGGCTGATGGAATTAAAGAACTTGCACAAAGAGAAGGATATAATCTTGAAAATATCCTGTATGTTGGAAATGACTTGAATGATTATCTTGCAATGCAGTTATGTGGGTATAGTTTTGCTCCTGCAGATAGCCATCCTAAAATCAAAGAATTATCAACTGCAGTTTTAAATTCAAATGGTGGATATGGAGTTATAAGAGAGTTGGTCGAAGATATACTTCAGTTAGATTTTATAAAAATACTTTACTTAGAATAAGGAAAATATGTCTATATTTATAATAGCAGAAATAGGGATTAATCATAATGGTGATATGTCAATTTGTAAGAGATTGATTGATATTGCTGTAAATGCAGGTTGTGATGCGGTTAAATTTCAAAAAAGAGATATTAATGAAGTTTATACTCAAGATTTCTTAGACTCCAATAGAGAAAGCCCTTGGGGGGATTCTCAAAGAGATCAAAAAAGTGGCCTTGAATTTGACAAAAATGAATATATAGAAATTGATAAATATTGTAAAAAAGAAGGTATTGAGTGGTTTGCATCTGCATGGGATTTGAATAGTCAAAAATTCTTACAACAGTTTGATTGTAATTATAATAAAGTTGCTTCAGCTATGATAGTTTATGAAGATTTGCTTGAAATGATTGCTAAAGAGCAAAAACATACATTTATTTCAACAGGAATGTCAACCTATGAAGATATACAGAAAGCAGTTGATATTTTTAATAAAGAGGGCTGTTCATTTGAATTAATGTACACAGTTTCAGTTTATCCAATGGTTGATGAAGAAAAAGCTAATCTTAATGTAATTAAAACAATGAAGGAAAAGTTTCAGTGTAATGTTGGATATAGTGGCCATGAAGTTGGCTTAGCCTTGTCATATGCTGCTGCTGCATTGGGAATTTCTTCTCTAGAGCGACATATTACACTTGATAGGTCAATGTATGGTTCTGATCAGTCAGCCTCTGTTGAAGGCCCTGCCCTTTCTAATTTAGTAGGCGCAACAAGAAAGATTAATGTTGCCATGGGAGATGGGATTAAACGATTAGTTGAAGGAGAAATAAAGGTTGCAGAAAACCTTCGTCAACATCTTAAATGGAAAGGTTCAATTCTTAATGAAATAGAGTAAGATTTTTCAAAAAACTATTTTCTTTAAATAATATATAATCTGCAAATGATATTGATAATCATTTGCGATTGATTATTTAGGAAAATAGTTTTTTATTAATGGATAAATAAATATGGCTTGTTATATATGTGGAAGTGAAAAAAATAAAGTCCGCCCTGGAAGTGTTAGAGGTGAGATGGAGATTGGTATTCTTGAGTGCTTAAAGTGCGGGTTAGTTTACTTATCCTCACATTCTCATATTGAAGAAAGTCATTACCAAAATTCAGGTATGCATGCTAATAATACTCCTGATATTGATGCCTGGTTATTAGACACAAAAAAAGATGATGAAAGAAGATTTAATTTCTTAGAATCAAAAATAAAAAACAATAAAATTCTTGACTTTGGTTGTGGAATTGGAGGTTTCCTTGAAATGGCTCAAAAATCATCCTCTTTAGCAAAAGGAGTTGAATTAGAGCAAGCTATTCAAGGGTCTTTTAAAAAAAGGAATTTATCTGTTGATTTAAATCTTAAGGAGACAATTAACTCCGGTGTTAAATGGGACTTAATAACTGCATTCCATGTATTAGAACATTTGACTGATCCTATAGAAATGTTAAACAATCTTTCTTTAATTTTGAAAAAGGATGGTGAAATGATAATTGAGGTTCCAAATTCTGAAGATGCTTTATTGGGCCTTTATCAGAGCAAAGGCTTTCAAAATTTTGTTTATTGGAGTCAGCATGTATTTGTTTTTAATGAAGCAACAATAAATACTCTTATTGAGAAGACTAGTTTAAAGGTAAATTGGTTTAAGCATGTTCAAAGGTACCCATTGTCGAATCACCTTTATTGGTTAACAAATGATAAGCCTAGAGGTCATGAAATTTGGAATTTTTTAGATAATGATGCTTTAAATCAAGAATATGAAAATCAACTAGCAAAAAAGGGAATTACAGATACAATTATCTTCAGTGTTGGACTCAAAGATTAATAATATTTTGTATAGAATTATTTCAATAAATATAAATATGGTGCTCTCTTAATGTTTTCAGTAGATGGTTTTGAAATTATTGTTGTTGGTGGTTCAAGTGGAATTGGCCAAGCATTAGTGAATGGTTTTATTAAAGCAAATGCAAAAGTTACTATTTTCGATATTAATCCTCCAGAATTTGTGGGGAGCTTTAATTTTATACAGTGTGATTTAGCTGATCAGATTTCAATTCAAAGTGGCCTTAAAAAGTATCATAGTGATAATATATCAGCAAAGGTTTTAGTTAACTGTGCTGCTGTAACAATTCCTGGACAGAGTCATTTATATCCTGATGAGGATTGGTATAAGTCAATATCTATTAATTTAAACGGTATTTTTTTCATATGTAGAGAAGTTGGAAAAAAAATGATCGAAAATAAGGTTAAAGGTAGCATTATAAACTTTACTAGTATTGGCGCTGAGCAAGGTTTTGCTAATAATCCTGGTTATGCTGCTACAAAAGGAGGCGTTAAACAATTATCAAAAGCTCTGGCAGTTGAATGGGGCCAATATGGAATTAGGGTTAATAATATTGTTCCTGGATATACTCATACCCCTATGAATTTAAAAAGCTGGAATGATAAAATATTACGAAAAAAACGTTCTGATAGTAGCGTTCTTGGAAGGTGGGCTGAGCCAGAAGAAATGATTGGCCCTTCAATATTTTTAGCTTCTGAGGCTTCGAGCTATATTACTGGAACAGATATAGTCGTTGATGGTGGCTGGCTAGCAAAAGGGATGTAGTTAATGAAAAATAATAAAGTTATTGCTATCATTTTAGCTCGAGGTGGATCCAAAGGAATTCCAAAAAAAAATGTGTTAAATTTTGCAGGCCATCCTTTAGTTGCTTGGTCTGTAATTCAGGCTAAGCTTTCAAATGAAATTGATGAAGTGTATATTAGTTCAGATTCTGACGAAATACTTGAAATTGCTCAAAATTATGGTGCTACAAGGATTAAACGCCCAGAAGTTTTTGCTAGTGATACAGCAAAATCTGAAGATGCAATAATTCATGCTTTAAGTGAAATAGGAAATAATCAAGAAATTATAATTATGTTAGAGCCTACAGCTCCTTTAAGAAATCCAAATGATCTTGGAGATGCAATTAAATTGTTTCGTGATAAGGGCTGGGACTCTTGTTTTTCAGGCGCAACATTACAAGATTTTTTGATTTGGAAAAGAAATAATAATGGTGATTTAATTAGTGTTAATTATGACTATAAAAACCAAGGACCAAGGCAGATGAGAGAGCCTGATTATGTTGAAAATGGTGCAATTTATATGTTTAAACCAGAGGTAATGCTGAAAAATAAAAATCGTTTTGGTGGAAAAATAGGTATCTTTCCAAATCATTTTTGGCAATCTTTCGAGATTGATGAGCCTGATGACTGGAATTTTGTTGAGCTGGTTTTTAATGAGTATTTATTAAAAAAATATATTGATTTAGGAGTAAAGATATGAAATCTGGAAGAGTGGTATATCAAAATGGTATTTATGTTGACGAAAAAGATGCAAAAGTTTCAATCTTTGATTCTGCTTTAATGTTTGGTGATATGGTCTTTGAAATGACAAGGTCATTTAATGGAGAACAGTTTAAACTTAAAGAGCATATTGATCGCCTTTATGTTGGGCTAAAGATACTACAAATTCCAATAAAGCATTCGAAGGAAGATTTAGAAAATATTTGCTACGAAACCATGAAAAAAAATCAACCTTTTTTTGAAGAGCATGATGAGCATAGACTTTTAATTAATGTCAGTAGAGGCCCATTGGGTATATATTCCCCAATATTTGATAACAAGCTTGAGCCAACAGTTATAGTTGCTGATTTCCCTCTTAAATGGACTGTGGCTGGAATGGATGAACTAATTGATGAAGGAGTTAATGCTGTAGTTGTTAGTCAAAGAGCTATTCCATCGAGCCTGATGGAGCCCAAAATAAAGAATAGAAGTAGGTTGTTTTATCAAATGGCAAATATTGAGGCTTCAAGGATTAAAGGCAAGAATAATTGGGCAGTATTACTTGGTACAGATGGATTTATTACTGAAGGAACAGGCGATAATTTATTCTTTGTTAAAAATGGTGTTGTTTACACTCCCGAGCCACGAGATATTCTTGTAGGAATAAGCAGAAATTATGTAATGGAATTATGTGAAGAAATGGGTATCAAGTGTATTGAAAAAAATATAGAAGTCTATGATGCATATACATCTGATGAATGTTTTATGACTGCTACTCCTTTTTGTCTTCTACCAGTGTTTACATTTAATGGGCTAAAAATTGGAACTGGAAAAATGGGTGAAATCACACAACGAATTCATGATAAATGGAGTGAAAATGTTGGTTTAGATATATTTCAACAAATTAGAGATTACTCTGCAGAGTGTAAAATACTTAATAAAGACCAGCCTACTCCATACCAATTTAATCCTAATGATGATGAAACTGTTCGATAATATTTATGGAGAAAAATTTAATTTAATTGAGTTAAGTCTTGATTATCTTGATGATATGTTTGAGTATTCAAGCGATGATAGGATGTATAAGCATTTTGAGTTTCCACCTCAAAAAGACTATTTAAATACTAAAAAATATTTAGAAAATTTAATCAAAAAGTCAGATAAAAATGATGCTTATTGGTGGTTTATCCAGTCAAAAGAGACTTCTAAAATTATTGGTTCATTTGGAATGCACGGAATTGACCTGAGAAAAGGGTGTTGTGAAATTAGCTATGCTATTTCTCCTAGTTATTGGGGCTCAGGTGCTTTTATGGCAGTCTTAAATAGCCTATTAGAGGCATTATTCAATGATTTTAATTTTCATAGAGTTACTGCAATTACTTCTTCTAAAAACTTTCGATCAATCTTTGCATTAAAGAAAGTTGGGTTTCAGGAAGAAGGCGTATTTCGAGATTTTTATTTTGATTTTGAAGGCAGAAGGTTCGATGCAGTGTCACTTGCATTAATAGTTAGTGATTATACTGGTAAGAAATTATAAATTTAAGAGGTGAAGAGTGAGTATTAGTGATCCAATTGGAAAGTTTAATGGAAGAGAATTAGAGTATTTATCCAGTTTTTTAGACTCAGAGAGTAAAGAGAATAAAATTCCTTGGGTCCAGCGCTTTGAAGAGAGCGTAGCTAAAAAATTAGGTGTCAAATATGCAATAGCCTGTAATTCAGGAACTTCTGGTCTTCATATGGCTATGGTAGCCTGTGGAATAGGCCCAGGTGACGAGGTTATAACGCCAGGATTAACTGTTGTTATGGATGCTTATTCTGTTATTCATGTTGGAGCTAAGCCAGTTTTTGCTGATGTAGATAGATCTACATATGGAATAAATGTTTCAGAAATTAAAAAAAAGATAACTAATAAAACTAAAGCGATAATTACTGTTTCTCTTCAAGGCTTGTCTGTAGATATGGACCCTATTATGAAAGTTGCCAAAGAAAATAACTTAATTGTCATTGATGATTCGGCTCAAAATATTCAAGGAGAATATAAAGGAAGAGTTGCTGGTACTCTAGGAGATATTAGTATGCTTAGTTTTGAAAATAAAAAACACATGACTGCTGGAAGTGAGGGCGGTATGTTGCTAACAGATAATGAGGAATTTGCCATTAAAGCAAGAAAATTTGGAGGTATTGGGTATAAACACATGACTGCCTCTGCTGGAAGAACTTCTTTGGCTCTTTCTGATGTTCAAAATCCTGACTATGAGCGTTTTGATACCATAGGTTTAAATTATCGAATGTCTGAAGTTAGTGCTGCTGTTGGGTTGGCTCAATTTGAAAGAATTGATGCTATTGTTGATCGTAGGATTGCAGTTGCTAATATTTTCCATAATGCTGTAAGTGGTTGTAAATGGATTGTTCCTCAATTTATTCCTAAAGGCTATAAACATTCTCATTACACCTTCTCTTTTGAGTATAAAGGAGATGACGAGTTGGGTATTAGTTGGAAAGATTTTTATAATATGTATGTTGAAATGGGAGGCGATGGATTTTATTCTGCTTGTGTAGTTCCTTACCTAGAGCCAGTTTTTCAAAATCATGAGTGTTATAAAGAAATCTATACAATCGGGATGTGTCCAGTCGCAGAAGATTTACAAAAGAAAATTATGCAGTTTAAAACTAATTACAGGTCTTTAGAAGAGGCACAAAATAAAGCAAATATTTTGAAAAATTTGATTACTAAACTTCAATCTTAGCAATAGCTTATGAAAAAAAATATTCGTTTTGGTATGGTGCAAGGTCGCTTAACTCAATCACCCCCAAATTGCTTACAATGGTTCCCCCAAGATTTTTGGGAGGATGAGTTTAAAACTGCTGCAGAATTGGGAGTAAATTACATTGAACTTATTGCAGAAACTCAACATAATCTGAATAATCCAATTTGGAGTAGTAGTGGTCTAAGTAAAATCCAGCAGTTAGTTAGAGATAATGACCTAACCCTTCATGCATTGTGTAATGACTTTATAATTGAAAATACTCTTTTAGATGATAAAGTTATTCAGCAAAATATTGACTTAATTAATCAAGGCAAAACTCTTGGTGTAGAAAAATATGTAATGCCACTATTTGAAAATAGTGAACTTAACTCTGAAAATATGAGTGACTATGTTGAGCCTATAACGAGAGTGGCTAAAGCCGCTCAAGATAATAATATGTTGACATGTCTAGAAACTATATTGACAGGTAAAGAGTTAGTTGAGCTATTAAAATTAATTAATCTTCCATGTGTTAAAGTTGTTTATGATACTGGTAATCGGGTGGCATTTGGACACGACTTACCGCATGATATTCGTCTATTAGGTAGTCATATTGCACATGTGCATATCAAAGATAAAAATAGCAAGAATGAGAACACACTTCTAGGAACTGGACTTGTTGACTTTGAACAAGTTTTCTATGCTTTAAAAGATATCAATTATGATGGTCCATTTACATTTGAAACTGTTCGAGGCAGAGACCCAGTAAAAACTGCTATTTATAATATGCAGCTGGTTGAATTTTTTAAGGGAAATTCTGAGCGAAATGTTTAAAAAAATTCTCTTTATTGGTCTTGGAGGTTCTGGGCAGAGGCATTTAAGACTTTTTAAACAAAATACACCTGAAGGGACGCAACTATTAGCTTATCGAAGTACTTCAAAAACACCTACGCTTAACCCCGACTTTACAGTTAACAAAAGTGAATCTTTAGAGGAGCTATATGGAGTTAAGATTTATGAAAATCTTAATGATGCACTTGGTTCGAGCCCAGACTTGGCGGTAATTTCTACCCCAAGCTCTTTACATATTGATTACGCACAATTATGTGCAGAAAAAGGTATTAATGTTTTTGTGGAAAAGCCTTTGTCGCATTCATTACAAGGATTGAAAAAACTTGAAGATGCTATACTGAGTAATAATCTTTTTTTGCAAGTAGGTTTTCAGAGGCGATATCATCCACACTTTAATGAAATTAAAAGAATTGTAGGGGAGGGTGAGATAGGAGAAATTTTGAATGCAACTATGACGGTTTCTTCTTATATTCCTTTCTGGCATCCATATGAAGACTTTAAAGAGCTTTATGCTTGTAAAAAAGATTTAGGAGGAGGGGTTTTATTGACTGAAATACATGAGTTTGATTTATGCTTATGGTATTTTGGTAAACCAATTGCAGTAACTTGTGTGGGCGGTACTTATTCTAATGTTGGTCTAGATGTTGAAGATACTGCTCATGTAATCATTTCTTATAAAAAGTTTTCAGTACAAGTAAATTTAACTTTTTGGCAAAAACATACTGAGAGATCTTTATTTATTTCTGGTGAAAAAGGATGTTTATCTTGGAACCAGGATGAAAATTCTCTTAAAATTAAAAATTATCAAAATAATAGTGAAGTTACAAAAAATATTGAAATGAATAATGACTCAATGTTTAACTCTCAAGTAAAAGATATTCTTACTTCTACTTCAGATAAAAGCTCTATAAATTTAAATGACTCTTATTTGTCAATTGCTATAGTAATCGCTGCCAAAAAATCTATGGAAGAAAAGAGAACTGTTAACTTGGATGAAATTAATTAATAATGATTAATAAAATAGAAAAATTATTTCAGCTTGAAGGAAAAGTCATTGTAATTACCGGCGCAGCTGGATTGCTTGGTAAGATGCATGCTGAGGCGATAGCTGCATATGGAGGGACACCAATTTTGCTTGATATAACATCTTCTGAGGCACAAAAAAAAGCAAATGAGCTTAATAAGAGGTTTAATGTAGATGCTATTGGGATGTCTGTTGATATTACAAATGAAAAAGAAATAGAAAAAAATGTTAAAGAAATTGTTTCAATATATGGAAAAATTGATGGGTTAGTAAATAATGCTGCTAATAATCCAAAAATTGAAAGTAGTAATACAAAGGACTTTTCTCGTTTAGAAAATTTTCCATTACAAACTTGGTATGATGATATTAATGTTGGCTTGACTGGGTCTTTTCTTTGCTCTAAGCACTATGGAAATATAATAGCCAATAATAAAGATGGTGGATCAATTGTTAATATTTCATCTGATTTAGGTTTAATTGGCCCAGATCAAAGGCTTTATATGAAAGAAGGAGTGCCAGTAAATCAGCAATCAGTAAAGCCCGTGACTTACTCCGTTGTTAAGGCGGGATTAATCGGACTTACTAGATATCTCGCTACCTATTGGCCTGACAGGAATGTTAGATGCAATGCAATGTGTCCAGGTGGTATAGAGAATGGCCAACTTGACGAATTTTTAAAGGAAGTGTCTGCAAGAATTCCAATGAATCGTTTAGCTAAAGTTAATGAGTATCAAGGAACACTAATATGGATGCTTAGTGATGCATCAAGTTACCTTAATGGAGCAATCATTGCCGTAGATGGCGGGCGAACAGCTTGGTAATTAAAAATTCATTTTTTATAAATATTTTTGCTCCTAGCGTACTGGTAATATTCAAAAGCCAGCTTACAAAAAATATAAAAATATGAAAGATCGAATTCTTATTACAACTCCTTTAAAGAGTACATGGCCAATAGATGGAGAACCAGTATTATTTTTGGGAGAATGGTGTAAATTATTTTCTCAACAGCATCTTTTGTTAAATATGGACTATAAGGTTGTTCCATATCATTGGGATGATAGAAAAAAATTAAATCAAGATTTTTTTTATTTAATAGATTTATACGAAGTCATATTGCAAGAGCTTTCAGAGAAACTAAATTTAATCCATGATGTTAATCATTCATTGAGATACTGGCGTATTTTAGTTGGCCCATGGCTATTAGTATTTATTCCTTTACTATATGATCGGTGGGAAAGTTTACAAAAAGCCAGCTCTTCTTTTAGTATTTCTAAAACTTCAGTTCTTGATTATGCAAATCTAGAGTCAATAGCATTCGATATGAGTCATTTTGAACATCTTATGAAAACTGATCACTGGAACCATTTCATATATTCGTCAATTCTAAACAAGACTAAGCTTATCAAAACATCCAATGTAAAAAAAATTCCTCCTGAAGAGTTTATACCTTCAAGAGTTAAACCATCTAATAGTCAATCATCAAGAGAATTAATTTTAAAAATAATCAAAGGATTGTCTAATTTATTGTCAGGAAACAATAACATTTTTATAATTGATTCATATTTAAGTAAGATTGATTTATTAAAACTACAATTAAAACTTTTTCAATTTCCTGCACTTTACTCATCCCCAGAGATAGAGCAAACTAATCCAGAAATGAAAACTAGAGACTGGAGTTTGCCCACTTCTAAAGGTGAAAGTAGTTTTGAAATTTTTGTAAGGGAGTTCATACCAATACAAATTCCTGCAGTTTATTTAGAGGGTTATGAAAAACTGAATGCAAAATCTAACACCATGCCATGGCCTTCAAATCCTAAGCTTATTTGGTCATCCAATACATGGTATGCGGAAGAGGTCTTTAAAATCTGGTCTGCAAAAAAAGCTGAGCTTGGGGTGCCATTAGTTGCTGGCCAACATGGAGGTGTTTATGGAACTGGATTATTTAGTATGCCAGCAGATCATGAATTAAAAATTTGTGATTATTTTCTTTCATGGGGCTCCAAAAAATGGGATTCTAGTAAAAATAATAATAAAATTATTCCAATAGGAATTTTCAAAAAATATAAAAAAAGAATTGAAAAAACTTCAGTATTAATGATTTCTTCTGACTTATGTCGCTATAGTAATAGTTTAGTGAGTCTGCCAATGTCAACTCAATGTTTAGAAGCTTTTGATAATGAATTTACTTTTATTTCGCTTCTTCCAGATTATATTTTGAATGATTTAGTTGTTCGTCCATTTAAATATGAGTATGGCTGGAGCTATCATGATCGATTGAAGGATAGATTTCCAAAAATTAAAATTGATGCTGGCGAAGACAGACTAGAAAATCTATTTTTAAGATCTAAAATATCCATTTCAACATGGAATGCCACTACTTATTTAGAAACTTTATCGCTAAACATCCCAACAATGATATTTTGGGATCCTGAGCATTCTGAGGTTAAAAAGTCTGCTGAGAAATATTTTGATATTCTAAAAAAAGTAGGAATATTTCATGATAACCCTGAATCTGCAGCTAACCATTTAATTAAAATATGGGGTGATATTGATGGATGGTGGGAGAGCTCCGAGGTCATGAGTGCTAAAGATATTTTTATTGATAGGTATGCAAATAATAAAGATTTATTGGGTAAGCTAACAAGAGCTCTTCAAGAGTCTGCCAATTAGAAAGATAATTCTTTTAATTGAAACTATAATTGCATTTACTTGCTATAAAAACACTATCTAATATTTAATGTTTAAAGAAAAATTAAAATTAATATTTAACTACCTTCCATCTAGACTGAAAATGATTGTTTTTGCTATATATAAAGCATTAGCAGTAAGAAATATATATGATAGTCCAGACCATTTTCCTTTAAATTATATTAAAAAACTTGATTTACCAATTTTTGGGACATCATCTAAAAATGGTTATTTTTATCGACTCTATCAAGAAAAACGAGTGTCTTATAATTTTCTTTTAGAGAATTTATTTAACTATAAATATGAAATTATATATGGTGAACATATTAATCACTTTCGAACTTATGAGCATTTAAATGAAGATGTATTGGTTCCGCTATGCATTGAAACTTTGGGCAGCGAGTTAGTTGTTATAAATAATCATACCAAGGAAGAAGATAGGCTAAAAAACTTACCTAATCAAAGATTCCATTATTTTAAGATAAAGCAAGGTGAAAGTTATAAGTTCACTTCAGATTCTAAAAAAGGAATAGTAGTTGGTAAGCCAATTCCCCTTAAACAAAAAGTTCAACATAGGAAGAAACTAGTTTTATGTATATTTATTGATGGATTGGCTGACTTTTCGCAAATAGATTCTTTCACAGAAGATTCACTCATGCCTAATACAATGAAATTTTTTAATAAAGGTGTGAGATTTAAAAATAACTATAGTAATGCCGAATGGACTCTACCAAGCGTACCAAGTTTTTTTTCAGGTGGCCGCCAACAATATCATGGCTTCTATGATCCAAAAGCCAACCATGTCATTGGAGATGACTATAAGATCCTTAGTGAGATATTTCAAGAGAATGAATATCTAACATTCCAGGTTAATGGGAATTGGAGGGTATCACCTGCATATGGATATGTAAAAGGTTTTGATCGTACAATTTATAAGAAGGAGATGTCTATAAATGAATCTATACATTCATTTTTTGAACATATGCGTACCTTTAATGAGCGTGATAATTTTGTTTGGCTTACATTAATGGATATTCATCATCTAATTAATATAATTCCAGACATAAGTAGCCAAAAAAATCTAAGTGCTTCAGCTCATCTTGTTACTCCATGGCATGATAAAGATAATAATACAAAATCAGTTTTTGTTAACAAGAGTAAAGATTTAACTGAAATTTATGGCAACGAAATTCAAAGAGTTGATTATTATTTAAAAGCTATTTATGATTATATTGAAGATAATTATAAAAATGAAGAGTTTATTGTGTCTTTAGTTTCAGATCATGGACACTCCTTTTTAACTAATGATCAAAATCCAATTTCTATTGCTCGTACTAAAGTTCCTTGGATGATTAGAGGTGGTGAGATTCCTCAGAAGGAGTCGTCTGAGCTAACTGAAAATATTGATTTTTTTAGTGGCCTCTTGAAATCCAGTGATTTGGAAGCCAAAGGCTATAATAATGAGTCTAACTGCCCATCAGTGCTTGGTGGTGAAGAAGACAGAGAGTATGTTATTAGCCAGAGTATTTACCCGGGCCAGACTTATAAAGCGATTTTAAGAGATAAATATTTTGAATATGAGTTCGAATCAAATCAATCAGTAGGCTCTGATGGTAAAATAAACGGTGATATAGCTTTTAAGAAAAATCTTCCTTTGAATAAATTAAAGGGTGATTTTGATAAATTGAAGGCTATAGAAAAATATACAAAAATTATTAAATCAAAAGTTAATGAGTGGAATATGAGAAAAATAAGGAGCTTGAATGACTGAATATTTTAATAATTATTTTGATCTTTTAGACGAAAAAATACGATGTGTTAGTCATCTAGAGCTTATTAAGGTATCTGGTTTAATTGATCAAGCCCATAAAAAAAAGGGAAAAATTATTATTATTGGTAATGGAGGAAGTGCAGCAATAGCTAGCCATGCATCTATTGATCTTACTAAAGCTGCTAAAATTCGCTCTATTAATTTTAATGAAAGTAGCTTACTCACTTGCTTGTCAAATGACTATGGCTATGAGCATTGGGCTGAAAAAGCTATTGAGTTTTATGCAGATTCAAATGATTTGATTATTCTAATTAGTAGCAGTGGGCAGTCAAAAAATATTATCAATGCTGCTTTGAAAGTTAAGGATATGGGTATATCCCTAGTTACTCTTTCAGGATTTTCAAAAAATAATAAACTTAGAGCTTTAGGAGATATTAATTTATGGGTTGACTGCTCTAAATACAATATTGTTGAGACAGTCCATCAAACTTGGATACTTTCAGTAATCGATCAGTTAATTCATATTAAGGAATAATTTATGAAAATACTTGTTACTGGAGACCAGGGCTATATTGGTTCCGTTCTGGCTCCAATGTTAATTTCAAAAGGATATGAGGTTGTTGGTCTGGATTCAGGATATTATATTGAGAATTTATTGGAACCTTATGCCAATCAGTATCTAAAAATAAATAAAGATCTTCGTGATGTTTTAATTGAAGATTTATCAGGCATTGATGGAATAATTCATCTTGCTGGCCTTTCTAATGATCCATTAGGAGAGTTTTCCCCTTCATTAACAAAAAACATCAATCATTTAGGAACAGTCAGACTTGCTAATCTTGCTAAAAAGGCCGGTGTTAGTAGATTTGTATATGCATCTTCTCAGAGTATGTATGGAGTATCAGATACCTCTAATGAACTAGATGAAGATGATAGTCAAAAAAATCCAGTAACTGAATATGCTATTGCTAAATGGGCGGCTGAACAAGAGCTCAATTCTCTTACTGCAGATGATTTTATTGTAACTAGCTTTAGACCATCTACAGTTTTTGGCGCTAGTCCGAGGCTTAGATGTGACATTGTTTTTAATAATCTGGTTGCATGTGCATATACTACTGGAAAGATAGAAATTATGAGTGATGGTTCTCCTTGGAGACCGATTGTTCATATTAAAGATGTTTGCTCTGCTTTTATAGCTGGTATAGAAGCGCCAGCTTCAATTGTTGCTGGCAGGGCTTTTAATGTAGGTGTATTAAATGGTAACTTTACGGTTAAAGATATTGCTGAAGCTGCCCAGCGAGCTGTTCCAGGGAGTGAGTTAATCTTTACAGGTGAGCACACTGATCCAAGGACTTATAGAGTCAGTTTTACAAGAATATTGTCAGAATTAAAAGATTATTATAAGCCTCAATGGGATCTCGACCGAGGTGGCAGAGAGTTAGTTGATTTTTTTGAACGAATAGATTTTTCAGAAAAGGATTTTAGAGGTAGAAATACCATAAGACTTAAACAATTAACTCATCTTCAAGAGTCTAATAGTTTGGATAGTACTTTCAGATTATTGACAAGTAAAACTTCATAATTGAAAAAACATAAGGATAATTAGTGAATACAATTTTTGAAACAATAAATTCTTGTAGGGCATGTAACTCTTCTGACATTTCAGAAGTTATGAATTTAGGTAGTCAACCACCTGCAAATAGCTTATATCAAATAAACCAAATCCGTCCTCAATCAGTTCCTCTTCGACTAATGTATTGTGAAGAATGCTCTACTGTTCAATTAGGAGAGGATGTAGATCCAGAATATTTATTTGAAAATTATCTTTGGATAACTGGTACTTCAGATACAGCTAACCAATACAGTCATAGTTTTGTTGAAAAAGCACTAAGTTATTCAAATAAAGATAATAGTGAATTATTTGTTGTTGAAGTTGCTAGCAATGATGGTACTTTTCTTGAGCAATTTCAAAGTGCAGGTTGTAGAGTCTTAGGGATAGATCCAGCAACAAATATTGCTAAAATTGCATCAGATAAAGGAATTCCTACTGAGGCTAATTTTTTCTCAATTGAGCTTGCTAAGACTTTACTTAATAGTCATGGTTTTGCTGATTTTATTTATGCGAGAAATGTAATACCTCATGTTAAAGAGGTTCACTCTGTCCTTTCAGGAATAGAAACATTTTTAACAAAAGATGGAATTGGAATTATTGAGTTCCATAATGCAGGTCTTCTTCTTGACGAACTTCATTATGACTATATTTATCATGAGCATTTATTTTATTACACTCTAACATCTATTAACTCACTTTTAAAACGTCATGGTTTGTATTTGTTTGATGTATCCCTTAGCCCAATTAGTGGGGGTTCTTGGGTTGTATATTTCTCAAAAGAACAAAGAAAAAAATCAACCAAATTAATTAAGGCTCAAACTAGTGAAATCGAAATTAAATATAATAAAAAAAATAGCTGGGTTAATTTTTCTAAAGACGCTAAAAAACATGCTGATGACCTTTCGGCATTAGTTAAAAAAGAGGTAAAAACTCACGGCAAAATTGTTGCTTATGGCGCTTCAGCTCGAAGCTCAACACTTTTAAATTATTGTGGAATTAATTCTGATCAGATTTCAGTAGTTATTGATAAAAATCCCTTAAAGCATGGATTATATACAGCAGGTTCAAATATTCCAGTTGTTTCATATGAGGAAGGTTTGAGTTATATCAAAGAGTCAGATATGATACTTTTGCTTGCATGGAATTTTAAAGATGAGATTATTAAAGATTTAAAATTATCAGGATATAAAGGAAATTTTATTATCCCTCTCCCAGGAAAGCCACAAGTAAAATGAATTTTTTAAAACAATCTATTGAGGGTTTATGTCTTATAAAACCAGATCTTCATCAAGACGATAGAGGAATATTTCGAAGAAGTTACTGTGAAAGTGAATTTGAAGAGAATGGTATAAAATTTACTACAAGACAAGGTAATATTTCTGAGAATTTTAAAAAACATACATTAAGAGGCTTTCACTATCAAATCTCACCAAGTGATGAATCAAAGGTAATCACATGTGTTACTGGCTCACTTTATAATGTAGTTATTGACTTGAGGGAAGATTCTAAAACAAGATATCAGTGGGTTGCCCTTGAAATATCATCCATAAAGAAAGAAAGTATTTATGTGCCATCTGGCTGTGCAAATGCCTTTTTAACAATGTCTGATAATACAATAGTGCATTATTATATGGGAGACTCATTTAGCCCAGAATCATATCGTGGAATACGCTATGACGATCAAATGTTTTCTGTAAAATGGCCTTGTAATCCAAAAGTAATATCAGATAAAGATTTAAATATTCCTGACTACCTGGCATTAGATTGAAGATTGTTATCACTGGTGCTTCAGGTTTTATTGGAAATCCTCTCGCTCTTAGTCTTTCAGAAGCAGGCCATGATGTTCTTGCTATTTCTCGTAAAATTCAAAACAATAATAACTATAGCTCTTTAACCTGGCTCAAGGCTGATCTTTCTTCACCATTTACTTATAAAAATAGTATTAAGATATTTTGCCCAGAAGTTGTAATCCATTTAGCTTGGCAAGATATACCTGACTTTTCGCCTGAAAAATCTCAATTAAATCTTATCCAATCTTTAGATTTTATCTCTTTTATAGCCTCTATTAAATCTTGTAAAAAGTTACTTATACCTGGAAGTTGCTGGGAATATTCCAACCCACAGGGGAAGTGTAATGAGGCTGACTTAACATCACCATTGAATAGCTTTACTAGGGCAAAGGACTCATTGAGGGTAAATGTTGAGTTTATATGTAAAAATAATTCAATTAGTTTAGCTTGGTTTAGAGTCTTTTATGTGTATGGCCCAAATCAAAGGGCAGAGTCGCTTATTCCTTCAATTTTGACAAGTTTAATGAGAGGTTGTTTACCAAATATAAGTACTCCTCAAAATTCTAATGATTTTATTTACATTGATGATGTGGTAGAGGCTTTTATTGCTGCCATAGATATTGAATTTGAATCAGGTATTTATAATCTTGGAACTGGTTCTTCATCATCTGTAATTGATATATGTAGATATTCTGAAAAAATCGTGCTTAATTCATCGTCTCTGACAGAGCGTTTGAGCCAAAAATCTCAAGCTAAATCTGAAGGTGTAAATTTTTGGGCTAGTATATTAGCTACAAAAAATACTTTTGGTTGGTCCCCAAAAACAGAACTTTTTGATGGTATATTGAAAACTTGGGAAAGTATTAAGAAATAATGAGTAAGCCTAGTCAAGCAGTAATTTTATGTGGTGGAAAGGGTACTCGTCTTCTGCCATATACTAAAAATATTCCAAAACCAATGATTGAATGTAATGCAAAGCCTTTTTTATGGCATCTATTAACTCAATTGCATGATCAAGGTATTAAGAGATTTGTTCTTCTTACGGGGTACCTTTCGGAAAATATCGAAGATTACTTTAAAGATGGCAGTTCTTTTGGATGGAAAATTTCATATTCTAAAGGTCCAGTAGAATGGCAAACTGGCAGAAGATTATGGGAAGCAAAAGATAAAATAGACGAAACCTTTTTATTACTATACTCGGACAACTTTTCACCTTTTTCATTAGATAAGGTTTTTTCGTTTCATCGTGACTGCAATAAGTCTTTAACTTTTATGGTAACTAAAAAATTACCTGGTAATATTTCTCTGAAACCTAATAAAACTGTAAAGAAATATAATAATAGTAGGTCAAATAAAAAATTAAATTATGTAGAAATTGGTTATATGATTATTGAAAAAGAAAAAACTTTCAATAATTTTGAATCTCCTGATTGTAGCTTTTCATTAGTTTTAACTCAAATGGCTAATAATAATGAAATTGCAGCATTTACTCAGCAAGATCAATATCAAAGTATTTCAGATCCCGAAAGGTGGAAAAAAGCTGAACAATATCTTAAGCCAAAAAAAATTATATTAATAGACCGTGATGGCGTGATAAATAGAAAAGCCACACAAGGTAAATATATTGGTAAATGGTGTGATTTTGAATGGATTGAAGAAACAAGATTAGCAATGAAGCTGTTAGCAAAAAAAGGATTTATGTTTATTGTGATAACAAATCAGGCTGGTGTTGCTAGAGGAATGGTTGATCCTATAGAGCTAGAAGTCATTCATCAAAATATGATAGATGAGTTAAAAAAAGATAACATTGATGTTCTAAATATATATATATGCCCACATCATTGGAATGATGAATGTGAATGTAGAAAGCCTAATCCTGGAATGCTTTATCAAGCCTCTCTTGAATGGAATTTTCGGTTAGATAAAGCCATTTTTATTGGGGATGATATCCGTGACTGTCATGCTGCATATAATGCTGGCACTAGCAGTGTTTTTATTGGAGAGAATTCTGAATTAAAAAATATTTCACAGGAAATGCAGCCAATTTTTTCAACTATAAATTTAGATGATTGCGTTTCTAATATAATTAAGCACTTTAATTACATTAATAGTAATGATTATCACTAGAACTCCATTTAGAATTAGTTTTGCTGGTGGCGGAACAGATCTTCGTGAATTTTATTCTCATGAGAGTGGGAGTGTAATAAGTACTTCAATAAATAAATATATTTATGTGGTAGTTAAAAGACAGATTGGCATTGTTGAACATAAATATCGTATCAATTGGAGTAGGGTTGAATACAAGGATCATATTGAAGATATTGAACATCCAATTGTTAGAGAGGCACTTAAAATTTTTGAAATTGATTATCCTCTTGAAATTACTACGTTCACGGATATTCCTGGACAGACTGGGTTAGGATCTTCTAGCGCTTTTGCTGTAGGATTAGTTCATGCATTGCACGCTCTAAAGGGAGAAATGGTAACTAAAAATACTCTAGCTTCTGAGGCTGCCCATATTGAGGTAGATATTCTTGGACGCTCTATGGGGAAGCAGGATCATTATGCCTCTGCTTATGGAAATCTTAATGTGTTTACTTTTAATTCTGATGAGTCAGTGGTTGTTGAGCCCGTGCTTTATAAAAATTCTGTAAAGAAAGAGATAGAAAATAATTTAATGCTTTTTTATCTAAAGTCTAAGAGAGATGCAAGTAAAATTCTTAAAGTTCAACAGCTTGAGACGCCAAATAAAATGAATGAATTGAGAGAGTTAAAAAAACTAGTAACTCCATTGTGTGAAATTTTTTCAGATGGTTTTGATCTTAGTAGGTTTGGAGAGGTCCTTGATAAGGGCTGGAATATTAAGAAAAGCCTTACTAATGAAATTTCATCTAAAGAAATTGATTATTATTATGAAAAAGCAAAAAGTGCTGGTGCCATTGGTGGTAAGCTATTAGGTGCAGGTGCTGGGGGTTTCTTATTATTTTATGCTGAACAGAAAAATCAAGCATCAATAACAAATGCACTTTCTGAGTTATACAACCTTCCTATAAAATTTGACAATGGTGGATCAAGAATTACTTATTATGATCAGCCAATCATTTAGTTTTGTGTTGAATGACAAAAAAAATATAATGACAAAAAAAATTTTAATAATTGGGTCTCAAGGTTATTTAGGAAGCAGACTAACGGAATATTTGAGAGATAGAGACTATATATGTTCTGCTTTAGATACTGGGTTTTTTAAAAATGGAGAGCTCACCCCTGCAGATCCTATCCTTACCACCAATAAAGATGCAAGAATGCTCAATGAAGCTGATATTATGGGGTTTGACGCTGTAATTTTATTGGCAGGAATATCAAATGATCCCTTTGGGCACATGTCTGCTGAGCAAATATATGATCCGACTCGGGATTATGCTTTATCTGTTGCTAATATTTGTAAAAAATTAGGTACTCAGTTTATTTACCCTTCAAGTTGCTCGGTTTATGGCGCAGCTAATGAAGAATTTTTATCAGAAAAAAGTGAAACTAATCCTCAAACTCCATATTCTATAAATAAACTTCAGGTTGAAAGAGGTTTGGCATTACTTGCTGATAAAACTTTTTCTCCAATAGCGTTAAGGTTTGGCACTGTTTATGGTTTTTCATCTAGAATTAGGTTTGATGTTGTAATAAATATGCTTTGTGGTCTTGCCCTGACAACCAGTAAAGTAACTCTTAACTCTAACGGGGAGGCGTGGAGACCCCATTTACATATTGAAGATGCTTGTGAGTCATTTAGATGTTGTATTGATTGGAATCCAAATGTTGGTGAGCTAACAATACTTAATGTTGGTCAAAACGAAGACAACTTTCAAGTCATTGATATTGCTAAAATAATTCATTCAAATGTAGAGAATTCAGAATTAACTTATCTAAGTGGAAGTAAAGATTCAGATGGGAGTGATTTGGTAAAGGATAGAAAAATTCAAGATGGGGTAGATAAGCGCTCATACAAAGTTTCATTTGATAAAATACATTCTGTACTACCAAATTTTAATTGCCATTGGTCAGTTGAGAAAGGCATTAAAAATTTATTGAATGAGTTGATTAAATTAGATCTTGATAGAGCTACTTTTAATAAAAGAGAGTTTTATAGACTTCAACAGATTGAATATCTCCATCAAAATAAACAAATTAATGACGATTTGTTTTGGGTTAGATAACTGCTAATTATGACTTATAAAGAAATTCCTGATTTATTAGATGAAGAAGTTCAAAGCTACTTTGATTTAGCTCTGAATTCACAACGAAAACGCTCTCCAAAAATCCTCCATAAGCAGGGAGACTATCACAATAAAGTATTTAATTTTATTCTCTCTGACTCTTATATGCATCCTCACCTTCATCCAGGAGAGGAAAAAATTGAAAAAATGTACCTTGTTCAAGGGTCATTCGCATTAGTCTTATTTAACTCTAAAGGAGAGATAGATGAAACCATTATTCTTGAGAAAGGAGGAAGAGAATCTATTGAAGTTCCTGCCTTTAAATGGCATACATATGTAATGCTTTCAGATAAAGTCATTGTCTATGAGACTATGGAGGGAGTGTATCAACCTGAAACATGGAAAAAAATGGCTTCTTGGGCACCAATTGAGAATTCAACTGAAGCTTTAAATTATTTTTCAGCCTTAAAATCTAAAATCTAAAGTCTAGCCTTCTAACGATGAAAAATAAAGACTTAACTATTATAAAAAAAATAATTTGGCTAAGACTAGCTCAAATTCTAGTTAATAGTCGCTATAAAAATGGTGATTTTAAAGTTCCAATTCATTTAGCAATGGGGCATGAGTCTATTGCGGCAGCAGTTGATTCTGTGATGGAAAAAGAAGATGCTATGTTTTTGACGCATAGAAATATTCATTACAATTTGATTCGTATGGGGGCCTTAAGAGAAGATCTTGATGAATATTACCTGAGAGAGTCTGGATTAGCTAGTGGCCATCTGGGTTCAATGAATTTGTCAAATTTAGACAAAAATATTGTTTATTCTTCAAGTATTTTAGGTAATAATTTTGGCGTAGGTTGTGGCTTTGCACTTGGTAATAAATTCACCAATCCTAAGGGTGTCGTTTTTATTCAAACAGGAGATGGAGCAATCGAAGAGGGAACTTTTTATGAAAGCCTAATTTTTTTAAAATCTAATAAACTACCTAGTGTCATTATTGTTGAGAATAATGACTGGTCTTTAGGAACTCAGATTCACGAAAGAAGATCCACAATTAATCTTGCTAAAATATCTGAAGCTCTTGAAATTGACTATTTATTTTTAGAAGAGAATGATCCATTTGAGTATAGAGATAGGTTACATATTGCGCGTATAAATGCTAATAAAAATAATACGCCGATTGTGGTTGAAGTTAGGTTAACAACACTAGGCTATTGGAATCTAATAAATAAAGAAAATCCTAAAGGTAAATTTATCAATTATCATGCTGGGCCTGCACCAGATGTATCAGAAGTCTGTGAAAAAGTTTACCCATTAATTGAGTCTTCAAATGTTGATCCATTATTTATATTGAAAAAATATCTCCCATTAAGCACACTAGTTGATATTTCTGATGAGCTTTTATTCCAGCTACAAAAGGAAATATCATGAAATATGTTCAATATATTAATTCTCTTATTAAAGAAGCAGTCAAGAATGAATCTAAGCTTGTTATTTATGGGCAAAACATTGATGCTGGATCATCTTTAAGCGGCTTAACTCGTGACTTATCAATTCAGAAGGATGGTTTCATTATAAATACACAAAATAGTGAAAATACACTTGTTGGAGTTGGGTTTGGATTAATGCTTAATAATGTTTCATCAGTTTTTTTTATGAAACAAATGGATTTTCTTATGTTAGGGATTGACCACTTAGTTAATACTTATAATATTATAAGAATGGATAATCCTCATGCTTCATTTACAATCTTTCCAATTATTGTTGATAGTGGCTATGAGGGGCCTCAATCTGCATTAAATAATTTTGATGATTTTTGTTCAATTGCTGGAGTAGAGGGCTACTCCTTTACAAATAAAGAAGATGCTAAGGCAATTATTTCCGAATATTTAATTAAGCCAGGATTTAGAATTTTAAGTACAGGACAAAAACTTTTAAAAGAAGAATCTTTAGATTTAAAAGTCTTACAAAAAGATTCTAATAATCAATATTTTCAGTATAAGAAAGGTGATGATATTACAATCGCTTGTTTTAATCAGTCCCTTCCTTATGGAATTACTCTAGAAGAACATGTGATTGAAAAATCTATTTCAGCATCTTTATTTTCTATAAATTCCCACTTACATGCAGATTATAATTTGATATTCGAAGATGTTAGTAACACAAATAGACTTGTGATTATTGATGACTCAAAAAGTAGAAACCGACTCAGCGACCGCTTTCTTTCTGAAGCATTAACTAATTGTAAGTTAAAAAACTTTAAGGTTATTTCTAGGCAGCCTAAGATTGATGATTTTTACCCAAATAAAGATAGCTTAGAAATTAACTATAGTTATATTATTGATGAAATAATGAGTGATTCAAAATTTAAAGAAAACATGTAGGGTTGCAGCACAGATAAAATTACTGTAAGAGTTGTCCAAACAATTAATAATACATAGGATTTAATTTATGAAAAATATTGATAACTTCCATCAAGAGCGTAAAAAAAATGTTGATGCGATGATAAATGATGCTTCACTTAATTCAGCGGGGTTAGATTTTCTTTGCAATACAGCTAAATATAACTATTGTTATAACTTTGATTGGATGTCAAGACCAATAATACAGTATCCACAAGATATTGTTGCTTTCCAAGAAATAGTATGGAAGGTTAAGCCGGATTTAATTATTGAAATGGGCATAGCAAGGGGAGGGTCTCTTATCTTTAGCGCTTCATTGCTGGCCATGTTAGATTTATGTGAGCATGGAGATGCAAAATTAACACCAAGAAGTGATAAACCACGACGTGTTTTAGGGGTGGACATTGATATTAGGTCTCATAATTTGGATGCTTTGAAGGCACATCCTCTATATCCTAGACTAAGCTTAATCGAAGGTTCATCAATTGAAGATGATGTAATTCAACAAGTAAAGAAAGTTGCAAAGGACTATAATAATATTTTAGTATGTTTGGACTCTAACCATACTTATGATCATGTTATAGCAGAGCTAGAAGCATATGCCTTCTTAACAACCCCAGGAAGTTATTGTATTGTTTTTGATACTGTAATAGAAGATATGCCTGAAGAAATGCATAATAATCGTCAATGGGGGACTGGGAATAGTCCTAAGACAGCTGTAAAAGAATTTATTAATAAAAATTCAGAATTTAAAATTGATAAAAGTATTCAAGATAAAATTTTAATTACTGCAGCGCCAGATGGTTATCTAATTAGAGATCTTTGATTGCTAAAATGTATGAATAATATCGTATGGATTTCGGGCTCTAATGGTTATATTGGCTCTTATTTAAAATCTGCCCTAATAGACGCAAACTATAAAGTAATTTGTTTATCAAGTTCAGTGACTAAAAATAAAAACACTATTAATCTGGACTTTTCTAATAAATCTAAAATCAAAGAAGTGCTTCGGAAGCATGGTCATCCTGAAACCTTTATCCACTTAGGCTGGAAAAATGTATATCAAATAAACGATGAGGTGCATACTGGTCTAAATGTTAATAATAGCATCAATTTAATTGATGAGTTTTATGCTGCAGGCACTAAGAGAATTATATTTGTTGGAAGTGTCAGTGAATATGCAGATCAAGTTGGGCTTTTGAGTGAGTCTGACAAGGACAGGAATCCAGAAAATAAGTATATTGAAGGCAAGATAAAGATTCGAAATTATGGATTGAAATTAGCTTCTAAATTAAATCGGACTTTTTTGCATGTAAGATTGTTTTCAACATATGGAGCTGGTCAAACTCATAACTCTTTAATTAATCAACTCTTTGAGTGTTCGTTGACCGAAAAAGATATGAGTTTGTCAACCTGCATGCACTATAGAGACTATATTTATATTGCAGACGCAATTGAAGGATTTATCAGACTAACTTCAGTTAATGAATCTGGGGTAATAAACTTAGCTGGAGGTAAAGCAATTCAATTAAAAGAATTTGTGAAGCTGTTTTGGGAGTTGTTAGGAGCTAATTCTGAAAGATTAATTTTTGGCGGACATAAGCAGCCATCATACGAGCAAAGTCAACCAAAGGCTTATTCAGATCAAACTAAGATAAACCGTTTAACTGGCTGGGCTCCAAATACATCAATTAGCGATGGAATAAAATTAACTATAAAACAATTAAAAATTAATGCTGAATTTAAAAATAAAAAAATTTCCTAATAAACTTGTAAAAGAGACAACAATATCAAATGCTTGATTTAGCTAAACCATTTGTAAGTATTTGTATACCAGTTTTTAATGGGGAAAACTACTTGTCAAATTGTATAGAAAGTATTCTTGATCAAGATTACGACAATTTTGAAATTCTGATAATTGATAATTGCTCTATTGACTCCACTGCATCTATTATTTCTTCTTTTCAAGACAAAAGAATTAGATGTATCAAGAATAATTTAAATATTGGTTCATTGAAAAATTTCTCAAAGTGCGTTCAGAATGCTAAAGGCGAATATTTTGTGCTTCTTCCACATGATGATATGCTTCTTCCAGGCTGCTTGTCAGAGTTTGTCTCTAAATTAGATAATCCTTCTGTAGGTATTGTTTTTGGGGCGGTGCGAATTATTGATCAGCACGGAGTTATAGTTAGCACAAGAATCGATCATTCAAGCAGTAAAATATTTACACATGAGGAGTCATTAATTAATTTAGTCGATAACTTTATGCCAATCCAGCTTGCAATGGTGAGAACAAAGATCTTGCAAAATTTTGGTGGTTTTAGCAGTCAATTTACTTTATTTTCAGATTGTCATCTATGGTTACGTGTTGCGATTGATGGATGGCAGTCTTATTACTGTTCAAAGGCTTTTTCATCTCATCGTGTCCATGATAATCAAGGTCAAAATGCATTTTTAGTTCAAGATTTAGAGGTAGTGAGTGATCATATGGGTAAAAAATTAGATAAAAATTTTTGGAAAGAGCATAATTACAATTATCTTTTTTTAAGGCTTTCAGAGTGGCTTATATCTGAGATGACAATTAAAAGTTATGATCCTAAGATATTAAAGCACGTGAAAAAAAGTCTTTTAAAAGAAATTTCATCTGGACATTTAATCAGTATTTTAAGGTCTCTAATGAATAGAAATGGATTTATGTTTAAGCATGAAATTACACTCATAAAGCCCATGGTGAATTTTTATGGATTTTTTAATGTTATATCATGCTATTTAATAGTTTTATTTTCTCTAATAAAAAAAAAATTTCTTAACTTGATTTTTGATCACAAATGATTAAATTTTTTACAGATTATTATTGGTCCTCTGAGACATTTTTTAATGGAGAAGACTATTAGCTCCAAACACCTAAATATAAATAAAATTTCGTTTATTGATATACTTTTGAGTATATTTCCTCATATAAATAAGAAGCGAAAACTTCAACTTGCTCTTTTGGCTATTTTGACTTTTATTACGTCCTTGACAGAAGTGATAAGTTTAAGTGCAGTGATACCATTTATTACTGCTTTAATGAATCCTGAAGCTGTATTCAATAATATATATTTATCAAACTATATTAGGTTATTTGGAATTAGTAGTCCTCAAGAGTTAATTACTCCAATTGTTATTTTATTTGGGTTGGCTGCTATTCTAGCTGGAGCTTGTAGAATTGTTTTATTATTTGTAAGTACTCAGTTATCTCACTCCATAGGGGCAGATTTTAGTAAGGAAGCTTACCGGTTGACTCTTTATCAGCCATACGAAGAACATATTTTAAAAAATAGTAGTGAAATTATTAGTGGAATTACTCGTAAAATTGATATTCTTACTGGAATAATTGTATCCTTAATTTCGGTGGCAACATCTCTTCCACTTTTTGTTGCAATATTAAGCACAATATTATTTTTTGAGCCTTTTATTGCATCAATAATGATAGTGTCATTTGCAACTTTTTATAGTTTCATAGCAATATTAGCTCGAAGCAAATTAAAGCTTAATAGTTCTGATATTGCCAATAATCAAACTCGGCAAATCAAGTTTATACAGGAAGGTCTTGGCTCAATAAGAGATGTAATACTAGATGGGATTCATGATTATTACTGCAATAATTATAATATCTCAATAGAGAAATTTCGCAAAGCCTCAGGTGGAAATGTATTTATAACCCAATTTCCTAGATTTGCAATGGAAAGTATTGCAATGGTTTTAGTTTCAATCTTAGCATATAGCCTCTACGATTCTGATGGAGGTATTGCGGAGGCTATCCCTACTCTTGCTATATTAGCAGTTGCAGCACAGAGACTCCTACCTTTGCTTCAGATTATTTATGGAAATGTATCTAATATTTTTGGCTCTCATTCTGGCATTATAGATGCGCTTAATTTATTAAATCAAACTATAGAAGATCAGTCATTTGATACTAAAGATAAATTTGTGACATTTAAAAAAGAAATTAAATTCGATAATATTAAGTTTAAATATTCAAATACAGATAAATGGATTTTGAATAATTTAAGTTTAACTATTTCAAAAGGTTCGGTGGTTGGTTTTATTGGAGTAACTGGCTCTGGAAAAAGCACATTACTTGATTTACTTATGTCACTAGTTAGGCCTAATGAGGGAAAATTGTTGATTGATGATGTTGAAATCACGATTGATAATCATAAGTTATGGCAAAAAAAAGTAGCTCATGTACCTCAATTTATTTATTTAATTGATGCCACAATAAAAGAAAACATTGCGATTGGTATTCCTTTTAGCAAAATAGATGACGTAAGAGTTAAAAAAGCAGCTTTACAAGCTGGACTTGAAGATTTCATCATGTCTAATGCTGAAGGTTATGATCTAATTGTAGGAGAGAGAGGTATTCGACTTAGTGGTGGCCAAAGACAAAGAATTGGTATTGCTCGTGCCTTATACAAGCAAGCCGATGTTTTAATACTCGATGAGGCGACAAGCTCACTCGATAGTAAAACAGAGTTAGAGGTAATGAATCAAATTAACCTTCTATCTGACAGCCTAACTATTGTAATTGTAGCGCATAGGTTATCTACGCTTGCGAATTGCAGTAAGATTGTAAAAATTGAAAATGGAAATATAGCCAGTATTGGTGAGTATAAAGATTTTTTAGCTTAATATAAGTTGCTTAAAGTATAACTATAAATAAGTTTTTTTTCAGCTACTAACGGGAATCACTAAAATGCTCAATAGAATAAAACTAATTTTAAATAGTATTCAAATGACTTTTCATTCTCCATATTTTGGTTTTATTGAAGGTCATGATCATCTAAAAGGAGATATCTTAAATAAAATTAAGTTATTAGTTGGTAAAAATTCTGCCAATGTAGTTTCTGATTTTGAGAAAAGATTTGCAGAGTTAATTGGGCAAGGTGAAGCAGTATCTTACGCAGCTGCAAGAATGGGTTTTTATGATTTAATGCGTGTAATGGAAATAGCTAAAGGAGACGAAGTTATTCTATTGGGAGCTACTTGCTCAGTTATGTCTACGGCGGTAATTCGGACAGGTGCTACTCCAATATATGCTGATATAGATCCAGACACTTTAGGCTCATCATGTGAGGCTATTGAAACTTGTATTACAAACAATACTCGAATGATTGTTGCACAACATTCTTTTGGAATACCTTGTAATATTATCCCTATAGTTAAAATTGCTAAGGACAATAATATATTTTTACTTGAAGATTGTGCGTTAACCCTTGGTTCAAAGGCGAATGACATTGTAGTTGGAAATTTTGGTGATGCAGCTCTTTTTTCCTCTGATCATAGTAAGCCAATTAATACTATGATAGGGGGACTTATCTATACAAGGGATAAAAAAATAGAAAGTTTATTGAGATCTTCTAGAGATTTATGTAAAGAGTTGCCAGTAAAAAAACAATATGCAATATGGTATAGAATGTTAATTGAAAGGCGTTTTTGTAATTCAAAACATTATGGAAAGATGCAGTTGATAGATATTTTATACTCTATTGGAAAAAAGTTTTTTCGTATAACGGAGCCTTTTCTTATAGATGACTATAAGTCAAAAGTGAATATTGAAGAAAACCCTTATCCTGCAAAAATACCAACCTTTTTAGCTCAACTTGGGATTTATGAAATCGCAAGATGGAAGTCAAACTTAATTATGCATAAAAAAACTTGCTATTCATTACTTGATACTCTTAATAAAACTAATATACAAAATTTTCTTCCTGTTGCCTATAAAGATTTATCACTAGATATTGTTCCATTTCGAATTGTGTGGACTGAGTCCAAAGGTCCAGAGCGTCGAGATGTCTTTAATAGCTTTATTCGAGTTGATTGGACTTGGTTTATGGATCCAATAATATCAACTGAAGAGCCACTTGAAGAGCTTGGATATATTTATGGATCTTGTCCAAAATCAGAGATAGTTACTAGAGGAATGGTTAATTTGCCAACCACTAATTTAGCTAAAGAAAAGGATTGGTTATTGGCAAAACTAGATTTTATATTGAGTTAAATTATTATATGATTTCGCTGTAAATGATTTTTAGTTTTTTGATTTAATATAATAGTCAATTAGAGTAATACTAAGATCAATATGAAATGTAAAATTGTAATATTATAGGAAATTTTTTATGAGTTCGTTAGATATTTATAAAGGCGCAAAAGTTGTAGTTACTGGACATACTGGCTTTAAAGGTTCATGGCTAGTTGCTTGGCTAAAGCAATTGGGCGCAATTGTATCAGGAGTATCTATTGATATTCCATCAAAACCGTCACATTACCTTAGTGCAAAGTTGCATGATCAAGTTGATGATTATCGAATTGACATTCGTGATAATAACGAATTAAAATTAATTCTTGAAAAAATTCAGCCAGATTTTGTTTTTCATCTTGCTGCACAAGCTCTTGTTCGTCCTTCTTATAATTCACCTCTTGATACAATTACAACTAATGCTATTGGCACAGTGAATGTACTTGATGTCCTGAGAAATCTTGATAAACCTGTAGTGGCTGTTATGATAACAAGTGATAAATCGTATGACAATGTTGAATGGATATGGGGATATCGTGAGATAGACAGACTTGGTGGAAAAGATCCATATAGTGCATCAAAAGGTATGGCAGAGTTAGCAATTCGATCTTATTTTGAATCTTTTTTTAACACTCCAGATTCGAATGTTCGTATTGGTATCGCTCGAGCAGGAAATGTGATTGGTGGTGGCGATTGGGCTATTGATAGGATTGTTCCTGATTGTATAAAAGCTTGGTCATTAAATGAAATTGTAGATATTCGTAGTCCAAATGCTACACGTCCATGGCAACATGTGCTTGAGCCGTTGAGTGGATATCTTGCACTTGGTGCATTATTATCAAAAAACTATAGAAACCATGGTGAGGCATATAATTTTGGGCCTGAGGCAAGTCAAAATTATCCAGTAAGTGAGCTAATTGATGAGATGGCTTTGCATTGGAGTCAAGTTAGATGGAATGATATTTCTAAATCAGAGACTCATCTTCATGAGGCAGGGCTTTTAAAGCTTAATTGTGATAAGGCTCTATTTGATTTGAAATGGAAGTCAACAATGGAATTTTCAGAGACAGTCAGAATGACAGTTGAGTGGTATAAAGCTTTTTATGAGAAAAAAGAGCCTAATATGTATGATTTTACTATCAGACAGATTAGTGATTATACAAATTTGGCAAGAGATAAAGGAATAGAGTGGGCGAACAAAAAATTATAAACACGATTAATTTAGAGGGGGTTATTTTATCTCCATTGAAAATTCTAAATTTAGAAGAGGGTGATGTTTTTCATGGAATGAAATCAATAGATAATGGCTTTAAAGGTTTTGGAGAGGCTTATTTTTCTTCAATTAATTTTGGATTGATTAAGGCATGGAAGCGACATCATATTATGACGCTAAACCTCATTGTTCCTATAGGTGAGGTAAGTTTTGTTATATATGATGATCGAGAGAGTTCAGCAACTAATGGAAGATTTCAAAAAATTATACTTTCGAAAAAAAACTATTTACGATTGACAATCCCACCAATGCTTTGGCTTGGTTTTCAAGGTGTAGGTACTAAGGAAAATATCCTACTTAATATAGCAGATATTGGGCACAATGCTTCTGAAGCAGATAGAAAAGATTTAAATGAAATTAAATATAACTGGGAGCTAATCAAGTGAAAGTAATTATTCTTGCAGGTGGGTTTGGAAGTCGCTTATCCGAATATACTGATTCTATACCAAAACCAATGGTTACAATTGGGGGAAGGCCAATTTTATGGCATATTATGAGTAGATATGCATCCTTTGGTTATAAAGATTTTTATCTTGCATTAGGTTACAAAGCAGAGGTCATTAAAGAGTATTTTTTAAATTATCGATCATTAAATTCTGACTTTACTGTAAATCTTTCAAGTGGAATAGTTGAGCCTCATCAAACTGATGCTGCAGATTGGAGAGTTACAATGGTTGATACAGGGCTTGAGTCAATGACTGGAGGGCGGGTAAAACGCTTACAACCATTTATTGGTAATGAGCCTTTCATGTTGACTTATGGAGATGGAGTCGCAGATATTGATCTTAATGAATTAATGAAATTCCATAAAAGTCATGGCAAGATGGTTACAGTTTCAGCAGTCCATCCTGGCGCAAGATTTGGTGAATTAATGTTAGATAATGGACAAGTTAAGAGTTTCCAAGAAAAGCCTCAAATGGGACAGGGTTGGATAAATGGTGGATTTTTTATTATCCAGCCAGAATTTTTTGATTTAATTGCTAATGATGAAACAATATTGGAGCGAGAACCTCTCGAAAAAGTAGCTCAAATGGGTGAGTTGATGGCATATAAACATGATGGATTTTGGCAATGTATGGATACAAAAAGAGATAGAGATATGCTAGAAGATTTATGGCATCAAGGGCTGGCATTATGGAAAGTGTGAGCCCTAGAAAATTAATAAGATTATCTAAATCTTATCTTGGTGAAGCAGAAAAGCATGCAGTTATGGGAGTTTTAGATCGTGATTTTCTTGGTATGGGTTCAGAAGTCGAGCAGTTTGAGAAAGCTTTAACAAAATTCTTTGGGCGAAATGCAATTTGTGTTGCCAATGGAACTGCTGCTTTGCAGTTAGCATTAGAAGCCTGTAATATTGGTGATGGTGATGAAGTATTAGTTCAATCAGTAACTTATGTAGCAAGTTTTCAGGCTATTTCAGCTACTGGAGCAAAGCCAGTAGCATGTGATATTGACCCCGTATCATTGACCTTGAATCTTGTTGATGCTGAAAAGCGCATTACAACAAGGACTAAGGCTATTATGCCAGTTCACTATAGTGGTGGTGTAGGAGAGCTTGATAAAGTTTATGCATTTGCAGATAAACATAGTTTGCGTGTTATTGAGGATGCGGCGCATGCATTTGGAACTAAGTATAAGGGAAAACGTATAGGGAGTTTCGGTGATATATCCTGTTTTAGTTTTGATGGTATAAAAAATATAACAAGTGGAGAAGGTGGTTGTATTGTAACTGATGATCCAATGTTAATAAGTAAGATTGAAGATTCGAGGTTGCTAGGCGTTCAGAAAGATTCTGAAAAACGATATACTGGTAAACGTAGCTGGGATTTTAATGTGTCTTCACAGGGTTGGCGATATCATATGAGTAATATTATGGCAGCTATAGGGCTGGTTCAACTTGAAAAGTATCCAGAAATAGCAAAAAAAAGGCAAAAATTAGCTTCTTGTTACGATCATTTTTTTTCTGAAAATAGCGAGATAAAAACTATTCCACATGATTATTTTGAAGTTGTTCCTCATATATATACAGTTCGAATATCAAAAATGAACAATCGTAATCTATTAAGAGAAAAGATGATTAACCGTGGAATTCAGACTGGAATTCATTATCAACCTAATCATTTACTCAGTTTTTATAAAGAAAAAAATATCTCATCATTTCCAGTTACTGATAGTATTTTTCCAGAGTTATTATCATTGCCACTTCACCCTGGCTTAAATGATGAAGATATTAGTTATGTATCAAAAGCGCTATTGGAATTGATTTAATGAATTTAGTTAAGAATAAGGACAATGCTTTGCTTGTAAGCGTAGTAATGAATTGCTTTAATAGTGAAAAGTATTTACGAGAGGCAATTGAAAGTGTGCTTTCACAGACATACCAAAATTGGGAGATTATATTTTGGGATAATTGCTCTTCAGATAAAAGTGCTTCAATTTTTAAAAGTTATGATGATAAAAGATTACATTACCACCTTGCACCTAAATTTACTGAATTAGGTGAAGCTAGAAATTTAGCAGCTTCTTGTGCTAATGGGGAATGGCTTAGCTTTCTTGATTGCGATGATGTTTGGCTTTCTAAAAAGCTGGAAGGCCAGATGAATATTTCTAAACAAGAAGGCTCAGAACTAGGCATAGTTTATGGACAGTGCTTGGTAATAAATAATTCTAATATTGCTCAATCCAAATGGGTAAATAATCAAAACAAGTATAAAAATAAAACTGTGTTACGAGTTTTGCCAGAAGGTTATATTTTTAAAAAAATACTTAAGTTTAATTTTATTCCTTTATTGACAGCAATTTTTAGCAGAGAGGCTTTTAATGAAGTGGGCGGACTATCTTCACACTTTAAGCAAGCGGAAGATTATGAGTTGTTTGTTAAGATTTCAAATATAAAGAAAGTCAGAGCAGTACAAGATGTGGTAGCTTTTTATAGAGTGCATGAAAATAATATATCAATTGATAATGAGCAAAAAGGGTTTGAAGAGTCTATTGAAATAATTAATAGGTATATTCCTCAAAATTCAGCCACTAGGGGGCTGAGTTATCATCATAGTGATTATGGACTACAAAAAATAAAAGTTGGCAAACTAAAGGAAGGTTTTTACCACGTTATTAGATATGGAAGTTTTATTGACTTATTGGCAATTATTATGAGAAAAATTACTAGAACTTTATGGTAATTTTTTAATAAATAGTTTGAAAGTGTTGGTTTTGAATTGACATTATCATACTTAGAAAGGATTAAATTATGCGCAAATTAGCTATCGACCTTACTTATCAGCCAACTGGTGGAACCTTAGCGCAAATAAATCAAATAATCACTAATATTGATTCTTATGATTTTGATAAGGTTATCTTTTATATTACGTCTGATAATACAAATCTTTTTAGAAACAATAATAATAATAAAATAGTTTTAGAGTACGTAAGGTTCTCAAATAAATCAATTATATTTAGAACTATTTGGGCGCAAATGGTGCTTCCAATTTTATTAATCTTACATCGTATAGATGTACTTTTTTGTCCTGGAAATATTTCCCCAATATTCAATAGCAAAAAAAAAGCTCAATGGATCGGTACTATTGGTCCATTTGAGAATAATTTTATTTCTTTTTTTTCTTTTAGAAATAAAATTATCCTTACTATTACAAAGTATCTAATGATTTTTTCATCCTATACTTCAGATATGGTTATTTTTGAATCGAACTACACTAGAAATTTATTTGTTAAGAATTATAAACAAAAAATCAAAAAATCATCTGTTATCCATATAGGTAATGACACATTTTTTAAGCCAGTAGATACTTATAATTCCGAGGCCCTTAGTAAAAATAAACATAAAGATTTCATTTTAACTGTGTCACATCTATATCCCTATAAAAATATAGAATTATTAATTGAATCTTTTTACAACTTGCAACTTAAGGAGATGGGACTGTGCATTTTAATTGCAGGTTCATTTTCAGATGAAGCATACTTTAATAAACTTAAATCAAAGATAAATAAGTATGACATATCTGAGTATATTATTTTTTTAGGCCGATTAGAGAGTGAGGATTTAAGGGAACTATATTCACAATGTAAGATTTTTGTATTTACATCTCCTTATGAAAATTTTGCATATACTTTAGTAGAGGCAATGAGTTGTGCATCTCCAATTATTACTACAAATACAACGGCAATGCCAGAAACATGTGGAAGTGCTGCCTTATATTTTTCTCCTGATTCAGAACAAGAACTATCTAGCTGTATTATGACTTTTTTAAATGATGAAAAAACTAGGTTAAATTATAAGAATTTGGCGCTTTTAAAGTCAAATGAATATGATGTATATTCTGAAGTAAATAATAAGACTAATAAATTATTAAGTAAGTTATTTTAGAGTTAATGAGGGTGTAGAGATGAATATTTTGGTGACTGGTGGAGCGGGTTTTATTGGTTCGCATTTATGTGATTGTTTAGTTGATACAAAAAATCAAGTTACCATAATTGATGATTTAAGTACTGGTAATCTTTCTAATTTGTCTTATGTAATTGACAATATTATTTTTTATAATGAAAAGATTGAAAATTTTGATTTTAATAAACTACAAAAGATTGATGCAGTTGTCCATTTAGCTGCACAACCCTCAGTTCCAATTTCTATTAAAAATTTTGGCGATAGTTCTTCTTCAAATATTCTTAGCTCAATTAAGGTAATTGACTATTGTAGAACCAATTTTATTCCATTAGTTTATGCCTCCTCTTCTGCAATATATGGTGACCTTGAAATAGGTGATGATCATAGTTCAGAAGTTGATCTTCTAAGTCCATATGCAACTGATAAATATGCAATGGAGCTTTATGCCAAGACTGCAAACAAGCTTTACAAATTATCAAGTATTGGCTTGAGATTTTTTAATGTGTATGGTCCAAGGCAAGACCCTAGAAGTCCTTATTCTGGAGTTATATCAATATTTGCAGATAGATTGATAAATGGTTCCAAAATTAAAATCAATGGAGGGTTTCAAACACGTGATTTCATATATGTAAAAGATGTGGTTGATGCAATTTTTAATTCCATAAATATTGCTAATACAAATATTCTTTGTGAGCAGGTAAATGTATTGACTGGAAAAACTATCTCTGTTGATAATCTTGCGAATATGCTTATTAAGGAGGTCGGAGTTAAAGCTGATAAAGAGTATCATAATCTCTCCGAAGGTGATCCACAAAAGTCAGAAGGAACAATTAGAAAAATGAATGAACTATTAGGTCTTACCATAATAGATATGGTGCCAATAAAGGTAGGACTATCAAAAACTATTAATTCTATGAATATTAATGTTAAAAATAATGAATGATCAGAAATATAATTGGATTGTCGTTGGGGGTGGTATTGCAGGGATTTCTATTGCAGAAATTTTATCTCGTGAAGGAAAGTCTGTTTTACTAATAGAGAAAAATAATCAAGTCGCATCTGAAACTAGTAAAGTTTTTCATGAATGGTTCCATTCAGGTGCATTATATTCACTTGTTCCTGATAACTTATCTACAGTCCGGTATCTGCTTGGAGCGACAGATGATCTTTTAGATTATTATGGGGGATTTAAGAGGATGAATTTAAATCCATTAGAATCTGGTATATCATTATCATTATCAGAAAAAGAAGGATGGTTTAATGACGACCACATAGAGTTCAGATACAAGTTAAGAAAGTTTAACCCTGTTTGGATGTCTCTCGTCTCTCGTTCAATTAATATAGTAAATTTAATAAATCACCATGATTGGTTAAGAAGGAGAGCAGGTTCAGAGTATGGAAAATCAAAGGTTGAACTTAAGCATTCATTCAATTATATTAATGAGCAGATTTTTTCTAAAGAAAATTTCTATTCAATAAAAAGTCCTGACTTTACTATGAATTCTAGAATTCTAATAGGAGATCTTATTGCATCAGCTACTCAACGTGGTTTAGAAATAGTTACTTCAGAATCAGTAGAGAATATTTCTGAAAAATCATCTGGCGTAACTGTTGATACTGATAGTGGACAATATTATGCTGATAATGTTGTAATTTGCAGCCCAGATGTTGTTTCTAAATTGTTTAATATTCCAATTAAAACTGGATTTGCACCAATTGCTGTAGTCGAAAATGTTCCTGATAGTGAAAAGAGTTTTGTTGAGCTTGACTATAATACTAAGAAATGTATAAATTTATTAAAAAAAGGTAATGGAATTGGACAGGCTGGAGGAATCACAGTGAACACTCAGAAGGAAATACGTCCTTATCTCGATTATGTTATCAAACAGCATAAAAAAAGAAATCCAGAAATTAAAGTTATTGATGACTATGTTGGACTTAAAAGAGAGTTGGTTTTGAAAAATGAAAAAAGAAACTATTTGTATCATATAAATCAACATGATTCAAAAATATGGTCGGTAGTTTTAGGAAAGTTTACATTGGCATTTAGTATGGCTTCAGAATTTTATAGAAGGGTTTACCATGAAAATCCAATTAAATTGACAGATGAAAATATTCCTGACTTTAATGCAGATTTATTATCCAAAACCTCTTGGCAAGAAATTATAGATAATAAAAGGAAATGATATGGGAATTATAAAATTACCAGAGCCTTCATTAAATCATTTTGATGAGCATTATAAAGAAATATTTTTATCAGGCAATTTAGCTGAAGGAAACTGGAGTCAAGAAGTTGAAAAATGGGCTTGTAAATATACTAGCTCTGCATATGCTTTAGCTACTAATTCAAACGGATCAGGAATCTTTGCTCTACTTAGTATTTATAAACATTATAGAAATAAAAAAACAATTTTTCTTCAAAGCAATACAATGTATGGAGTTAAGGCTATTGCAACTACTTCAGGACTTGATATTTGTGGGTATGTAGATTGTGAATTAGACTATTTAATGCCCAACTATGAGCAAGTTTTTGAATTTATCAGCTCAATAAGTAGGCCTGAAGAGAGTGTCTTTTTACTGACGCATATTGGAGGGTGGGTCAATCCAGACATTGAGAAAATTGCAGAACTTTGTAAAGAAAAAGGTATTGCTTTAATTGAAGATTGTGCACATAGCCTTGGTTCATTGCTTAATGGTAAGCATACGGGGCTATTTGGGGATGCAGGAGTTTATTCATTATATTCTACTAAAGCAGTGCCAGCTGGTGAGGGTGGAATTATTGTAACTAAAGATAAAGAACTTTTTGAAATGGCGTATAAGTTTTCAATATATGATCGATTTGACCAAAAATTAAATTTAGGAATCAATATTCGAATGTCTGAACTTAATGCTTTAATTTCATACTCAGTTATTTTAGAGACTGAGTCTATAATTCAAAATAAATATCAAATTTCTAAAAAATATATAACTGCATGCAATGAATTTGGATGGGAATACATTGATCCAATTAAAAATGGACAGAGAGCAAATTTTTATAAATTTATTCTGCTTTCAAGATCAGCATCTCCTATTGATCAGTTTGATCAAATTAAAAGTCGTACATCCCCAGTTTATGACTACTCTTTAGGGAAAGATTTAGTTGGAATTACCAAGCGTCATATCTGTCTGCCTATTTGGTATAAGCTAGAGGATAAAGTTGTTAAAAAGGTAATTTCTGAGTTGAGTAGATAGTTCATTATGTTTATTTCTGAATTATAATTTCTGTTGAAATTGTGTTATCAATCATATTTAGATAAAATAGTTTTTTTGGTCTTAATTTTTTTTAAAGATTTGTTAGGTTAATTATGTCAAATAATAAAGTAGCATTAATAACTGGTGTAACTGGTCAGGATGGTTCATATTTAGCTGAGTTTCTATTAGATAAGGGTTATGAAGTGCATGGTATTAAGCGGAGATCCTCTTCTTTTAATACAGATCGAATTGATCACCTTTATCAGGATCCACACGTCTCTGAAAGAAAATTTATTCTTCATTATGGTGATCTATGTGATTCAATGAGTTTAGTTAGAATTATTCAACTAATTCAGCCTGATGAAATTTATAATCTTGGTGCTCAATCACATGTAGCCGTATCTTTTGAGACACCAGAATATACTGCAGATACTGTAGGCCTTGGGGCACTTCGCCTCTTGGAAGCAATTCGTATTTCAGGATTAAATAAAAAAACTCGATACTATCAGGCATCTACATCAGAATTATATGGAGAAGTGCAAGAAGTTCCACAAAAAGAAACCACACCTTTTTACCCACGCTCCCCTTATGCAGCTGCAAAGCTTTACGCTTATTGGACAACAGTTAATTATCGTGAAGCATATGGGATTTTTGCTTGTAACGGAATTTTGTTTAATCATGAATCACCTGTACGTGGTGAAACTTTTGTAACTCGTAAAATTACTAGGGCTTTAAGCCGAATCTCTCTTGACTTACAAGACATCCTTTATCTTGGTAATATAGATGCAATGAGGGATTGGGGTCATGCAAAAGATTATGTAGAGGCGCAATGGTTGATGCTTCAACAGAATGAACCTGATGATTATTGCATTGCTACAGGTGTTCAATATTCTGTTCGTGATTTCGTTAATTTTGCTTGGGAGTATCTGGGAAAAACTATTCGTTGGGTTGGTAAAGGTCTTGATGAAAAAGGCTATGATGTTGAAAGTGGTAATTTAATTATTGCTATTGATGCTCGCTATTTTCGTCCAACTGAAGTTCAATCATTACTTGGTGATATATCTAAAGTTAAAGAAAAATTAGGTTGGGAGCCTAAAATTAGTATGAAAGAGATAGTACATGAAATGATGGAATCTGATTTGAATAATGCTAAACGTGATTCATTGATTAAAAAACATGGTTTTGAAGCTCCAGACTACAATGAATAATTATCTTAAATGAATTTGAATGAAAAAATATATATTGCAGGCCATAAAGGCCTAGTTGGGTCTGCAATTATTCGCCAACTTGAGTCTCGGGGTTTTAGTAATATTATTTTTCGCACTCATAATCAGTTAGATCTTACCCATCAAAATTCTGTGAAACAATTTTTTCAAAAGGAAAAGCCTTCTTACGTCATTCTTGCTGCTGCTAAAGTTGGGGGCATTTATGCGAATGAGAATTATCCAGCAGATTTTATTTATAAAAATATTATGATTCAGGCAAATGTTATTAATTCTGCGTATGAAAATAATGTTGAGAAATTATTATTTTTAGGAAGTACATGTATTTATCCAAAAATAGTTGAACAACCAATGCGTGAAGATAGTCTTCTTACTGGTTATTTAGAGCCAACTAATGAGCCTTATGCAGTAGCTAAAATTTCAGGTATTAAGCTTTGTGAATCATATAATAGGCAATATGGAACTGATTTTCGATCAGTAATGCCAACTAATTTATATGGAATTAATGATAATTTTCATCTAGAAAATTCTCATGTAGTTCCAGCACTAATATCTCGCTTCCATTCGGCTAAGATTAATAATGAGCCGGAAGTAGTCATATGGGGCTCCGGTAAGGTAAAGCGTGATTTTTTGTACATTGATGATATGGCAAAGGCTGCACTTTTTGTTTTTGATTTAGATAGCCAAATCTATCGATCTAATACAAAACCTATGCTTTCTCATATTAATATTGGTACTGGTAAAGATATCACTATCCGTGAGTTAGCTGAAGCAATAAAGGAAATTGTAGATTTTGATGGAGTTTTAAAATTTGATTCAAGTAAACCTGATGGAACTGAGCGAAAATTGGTAGACACTTCAAAACTCTCAAGTATGGGATGGACATCCAGTATAGATCTTGAGGAAGGCTTAAATAAAACTTATGATTGGTATAAAAAGCAAAAAGAATCTTTAATTGTTGAAAGTTAGTTTATTTTTTTTATTGAGTTAAGTTATGCAGTATGATTTAAATGAGTTTAAGCATCAGAATTTTTTATAGTTACTATAATAATGAAAAAAATAAGTTTTCAATATCCTCTTTTATTTTTTTTATCGATTTATTTTTTAATAGCATTCTATCCATTACAGTTTTATCTAAGTCCAGAATCATATATCCCTTTAGGTCAAATAATTTTTCTACTATTAGTTGCTATTTTTAGTCCAATAGCAAAAATTTTTAGTTTTAAAAAAGTGAATTATTTTGATTTTAAAATTATTTTATATCTACTTTTTTATGTAGTTTTAAACTCATCTTTTCAGTCCATCTTTGATGATCCGAGCCTTATGAGGGAGCGCATCTTGTCGACTCTTGGAACATTAGTTCCACTCCTGGCCTTTTTTATGATTTTATCTATTCACTATACTGATAGATATATGAATACAATATTTCGTTATTTTTTTTATGGATGTTTTATTTATTCTGCTTACTACTTTGAATATTTTGTGAGTCGTTTAATATCAAATTTGCAAATAAATGACTCTACATCAAGAATAGCTGGACAAAGAGACTCTATATATTTAAATTTTTCAATCTTGTTCGCTATGTTTAGATTTCAGATTTTAAAAAATAATATCTTCGATAATTTTCAAAGAATTATTATTATTATTACTATTTTATTTGCTTTGACTGTTATGATTTTATCTAGCACTCGTATGGGCTATCTCCTTCTTTTTCTAGACCTAACATTGCTGTTCTTTATGAATAGAAAGTATTTCATGTTATTTATAATTTCAATGTTGTTGGCGACTATTGCTTTTTATCTAATTGACCCTATAATTTTTAATGAAAAGTTTGATTATAATTTGAAAAGATTAAATACAATGGTAAATTTTTTTACTGGAGTTGCAGCAGATACAATGGGTTTAGATATAAGACTAAACATATGGGGAATTATAGTGGAAGAGATGAAATCATCTCCAGTTCAATTATTATTTGGTACTGGTGAGATGGGGGTCCACTCTTTGGGTGAGTCTTATATTGGATATAATAGAACTACAGGCTATGCTGTAAATCCAATACAAACAGCCGAAAGTCAATATTTTGACACATTATTTAGGCGAGGTCTTATTGGTATTACATTTTTATTTATTATTTTATTTAGAGTGATTTACTTATCATTCCGATTGATAAAAATTGATAGCGAATTTGCTTATATCTATAAATCATTTTTTATTGGGTTTTTAGGAGTTGCCTTAACTTTTATTTTTCTTCCTCTACTTCGAGATAGGAATTTTGCACTATTCTTTTTTACAGTCTATGCTCTTTTATCTTCCAGAATATATGGAATATTATCTAAAAAATGTATTTAATATATGTCTAATGAAAAACATCTAATTTTTGTTCAAAGTCTTTTTTATCCAGATCATTCAGCTGGCAGTCAAATGCTGACTGATCTATCTTTTTACCTTGTTGAAAATGGTTTTAAAGTGACTATTATTACTAGTAGAAAGTTTTATGGTGCTGCCAGAGATTCATTGCCAAAGTTTGAAGAGATTAATAAAGTTAATGTATATCGCCAATGGTCCTTAAACTTTGGAAGAAATTTTTTGATTGGACGTTTTTTAGATTATATATCATTGGAAATTTCAATGTTAATTGGAATATACAATTTAACAAGAAAGAATGATATTGTAATAATATTGACCGACCCTCCCTTGTTAAATGTTATCGCTTCACCAATAATTGCTCTCAGAGGAGGGTTAATTGTCAATTGGTTGCAAGATTTATTTCCCGAGGTCGCTGTTGGAGCTGGAATCTTATCCCAATCTTCATTTTTGAATAAGTTTATAACTAAAATTCGTAATAAAGCCCTTAAAAAAGCAAATAAAAATGTAGCAATAGGTCAATCTATGAATCATTATTTGACTAGAATTGGCATAAGTTCTAAAAAAATTATAAGAATCGATAATTGGGCAGATGGAAATGCCATAATGCCAATACCTAACAATGAAAATTATCTCAGAAAGGAATGGGGTTTAGAAGATAAGTTTGTTATTGGATATTCTGGAAATTTAGGACGAGCTCATGATGTTTTTACAATTTTAAAAGCAGTTGAGCAATTGCAATATGATAACCAATTTTCCTTTCTTTTTATTGGTGGTGGAAATGGAATGGATGTTATTAAAAAATATTCACAGGAAAGGAAATTCAATAACGTTATATTTAAGCCCTATCAATCACGCAACTTGTTACACTTAAGTTTAGGAGCTGCTGATATTCATTGGATAACATTAGAGCCTCAAATGGAGTCTTTTATTGTTCCAAGTAAGGTATATGGAATACTTGCAGCAGCAAAACCAATTATTTTTCTTGGCCATAATGATGGAGAAATTGCAAAGGTTATTAGTAAGACTAAATGTGGCAAAACGATTGATATTGGAGATAGTGCTGCGTTAGTTGCAACTATAAAAAAATTATCAAAAGATTTAAAGCTTCTTAAAGAGATGGGGCAGCGAGGAAGAATTGAATTCCAAGAGAAGTATGATTTTCATGTCTCAGCAAAAAAGTTTTCAAAATTGTTCCATGATATAAGCTTAAGCTCTTATGCAAAGATTGAAAAAAACTTGTAATCAAGATTAATGTTTAGAAAGAGGAATTTTTAAAATGGATGCCTTTAATAATATTTATTTATCTGAAACAATTATTGTTATGTTGTTTTTATTTGTATTTTTTGTCTGCCTTGCTGCTACATTTATATATAGAAAAATAGCACTAAGAATTGGAATTTTAGCAAATCCAAACCTTCGAACACTTCATAAAAATTCTATTCCAAATGGAGGTGGAATAGTTTTTTCACTAGTATTTATAATCTGTATCTTCATCCTATTTTTATTAGGCCAATTATCTGAAAATATCTTTAAAATATTTTTTTATGGGGCATTTGTAGCAACATTGTTTGGATTTCTTGATGACTTAAAGGATATAAGTGCTAGTAAAAAAATGCTTGTACAAATTTTGCTTAGTGGCTGGACTCTTTTTTGTCTTGATGGGGGCGTATTATTTGGATTTGAAAAGATACCATCTATAATTTCGTTAGCATTATCAATGTTCTTTTTAGTATGGATGATTAATGCATATAATTTTATGGATGGGATTGATGGAATGGCTATATCTGGAGCAACATTTGTTTCTGGTCTAATGGCTCTTTCCCTTCAACTAACCAATGGAAGCCCAGAATTAATTTTAATACTTCTAATATTAATGAGCTGCACAAGTGCTTTAATGGTTTTTAATTGGCCCCCAGCCACTATTTTTATGGGCGATGCTGGGAGTATTTTTCTTGGCTATATTTTTGGTGCAATTATTCTTATATCCATTATTAACGATGATGTTTCTATTTGGACTTGGCTGGTTATTTTTGGATATTTCTTTGCAGATACTTCAATGACACAAATACTAAGATTGATTCTTGTAAAAAAATGGTATAAAGCACATCGGAGTCATGCTTATCAAAATCTAGCTAGGATAACAGATAGTCATTTTAAAGTTACTATGAGCGTAACTACTTATCATTTAGTTTGGATATCTCCTTTAACATTTTGGAGTGTATTACAACCTGAAATGGCAATAATTCCAGCTATTTTAGCTGTCACACCAGGCTTATTTTTTACTTATAAATATGGACCAACTCTATCATCATCATAGGAGGATAATTTGAATATGGATATAATTACTAAAATTAAGGAAAAAGCTAAAGTTGAGCGAAAGATTTTTCTGGAAAAAGCTTACCAATTAATGGCCGAAGGGGTAACTATTTTTGATCCAAATAGAATTGATATTCGTGGAAAATTAACATGTGGAAAGGGTGTACAAATTGATATAAATGCAATTATTGAAGGTGAGGTAATATTAGAAGATGGAGTTTTCATAGGTGCAAATTGCATCCTAAAAAATTGTCGAATTAGCAAGGAAACTAGAATTAATCCCTTTTCATTAATTGAAGGCTCAGTGATTGGCCATAATAGCTTTATTGGCCCCTATGCTAGGCTTCGCCCAAGTAGTCAAGTTGGAGATAATGTACAAATTGGTAATTTTGTAGAAATCAAGAGCGCAAAAATAGATTCAAGTTGCCGTATTAATCACCTATCTTTTATAGGAGATTCAGATTTAGCAACTAATGTAACTATAGGTGCTGGAACAATTACTTGTAATCATGATGGTCATGGTATTAATCATATTAAGATTAATCAAGGGGCATATGTAGGATCTGGCTGTAATTTAGTAGCTCCACTTGTTATTCACGCTAATGCGACCATTGCATCTGGCTCAACTATTACAGAAGAAGTTCCTGGAGATACATTGACTATAGCTAGATCTCGACAGGTCACAATAGATTCTTGGGAAGGACCAAAGTCTAGTCAGTGACTATTTCTAATATAGCTGTTTGGGGTTTAGGAAGTCATGCTATCAATCGCATTCTTCCTGCTCTTACAAAAATACAATCACTAAAATTAGTAGGTGTATGTTCAAGAAATAAAGTTATAGTTGATGAATATGCAAAAATATATAATTGTATGGGATGGACAACTCCTAAGGAAATGCTGAATGATACTAATATAGATATTGTTTATATTGCAGCCCCAATAGGAGTTCATTTTAATCTAGCAGAGCAAGCATTTAAGGCTGGTAAAAATGTCTGGTGCGAAAAGCCACTGACCTGTAATTATAATAATACTAAGACTCTTGTTTTACTAGCAGAAAGAAATAAAGTGATGTTGGCTGAAGCTTTTATGTATTTATACCACCCCCAGTTTAAGAAAATAAAAAATCTAGTACAGGATAAAGATAATAATTTTGGTAAAGTAAAATCTATTATCTGTAGGTTTGGTATACCTAACTTAGAAAATCCTGGCTTTAGAAATGACCCAGATCTTTGTGGTGGTGCTTTGTGGGATGTAGCATCCTATACAGTTTCTGCAATACTTGAGTTATTTCCACAACAAAATGCTAAAGTATTATTTGCTGAAGTAAATAAGCAGCCAGAATCGGCGGTAGATACAGATGGAAGGGCGATTATTCGATTTTCTAATGACGTTACTGCTTATCTTGAATGGGGTGTCGGAGTTGGGTATAAGAATGAGATTGATTTATGGTCTGATAATGGCTCTTTTTATACTGATAAAATATTTTCTAAACCTGAAAATTACCAGCCTATTTATCGTATCAGAGACCAACAAGGAAATGAATTTTTAGAAGATGGACAAAAGTCAGAGCAAATTGAAGTGATGTTAAGAGAGTTTAGTAAGATTCTAAACTCAACAGGTAGAATTAAGCGAGAGCATATTCGAATTCTTGAGCTTGCCAAAGTGATGGATGAAATAGTGAGATTTGACTTGTAATATCTAGAATTTTTTAAGTAAAATAAATTTTTTTATATCAATAAAAATATAATGGAAAAATGGAAAAATATAAAGTTAGATGATGAAACAATGTGGCCTCCTACAGGCCTAGTTAAAATGGATGCCCCTCACACAGATGCTAGAGGTTCGATTCAGTCGTTAGTAAACTTTCCAATGAAAAATCTATCGTTAATTGAGTCAAAAAAAGGCGCCATTAGGTCTAATCATTATCATTTAACTGATTGGCATTATATGTATGTCTTATCAGGATCTTTTGATTATTATTATAGGCCAACTGGTTCAGAAGAAGAGTTGCAGTGTGTTAGAGTGAAGGCTGGGGAGTTAATTTTTACACCTCCAATGGAAGACCATGCAACTGTATTTTTAGAAGATTGTAATTTACTAGCTATGAGTCGTAATCCTCGTGATCAAAAGGCATATGAGGAAGATGTTAGAAGGGTAATCCTTGTATAAGCAAACAATAACTTATAGTGATTAATAAAAATTTTTACTTCCGAGATTTATGTCGGATGTGTAATAGTGATGAACTAACAAAGATAGTTAGCTTATCTCCTACACCTCCAGGAAATGATTTTCTAACTTTTGAAGAACTAGGCAGAGTAGAGAAGGCTTATCCATTAGATTTATATTATTGTGAGGCTTGTAATCATGTTCAGCTAGGCCATGTTGTTGATCCTAAAATTCTTTATCAAAAAAATTACACCTATGTTTCAGCTACTTCTGGGCAATTTGTTAATCACCTTAAAGAATATGCTGAGAGTATGATTAAGCGTTTTAACTTAAAAAGTAATTCGCTAGTTGTAGACATTGGCTCAAATGATGGGACATGTCTGAGTTTCTTTAAAGCTCTTGATATGAATGTAATTGGAGTCGATCCTGCAATTGATATTGCAAATAAAGCTACAGAAGATGGTATAGAAACTATTGCAGATTTTTTTAGTTATAAACTTGCAATTGATCTGAATAAAAAATATGGACCTGCAAAATATATTACTTCACATAATGCCTGCGCACATATTGATGATTTACTGGATTTAGTTAAAGGAGTTGAGGCATGGCTTAGCGATGATGGTATTTTTGTTCTCGAAGTTGGGTATTTGGTTGATGTTTATACAAATACTTGGTTTGATACAATTTATCATGAACATCTTGACTTTCATACAGTTGCTCCATTTGAAAAACTTTTTGAACGCGTTGGTATGGAAGTCATTGGAGTTGAAAGAATAAAGCCGCAAGGTGGTTCTATTAGGGTTATGGCGCAAAAAAAGAATGGAAAGTTTATTAGGGAAAGCTCAGTAGATGAGTTAATTGCTATAGAAAATAAACTTGGGTTTAACAAGGTAGAAACATTTTATGAATTTGAAAATAAAATAAACTTAGTAAAAGAACAATTACAGCAATTAGTCTTTGAATTAAAAGCTAAAGGTAAGACTATTGCTGGATTTGGAGCACCTACAAAAGCAACAACTCTTATGGGACATTTTGGTCTTGATGAAAAAATACTTGATTTTATAGTTGACGATAATCCACTCAAGCAAGGTCTTTTTACTCCAATAACACATATTCCAGTATTATCAGCAGATGCCTTGTATGAAAAAAAGCCTGATTATGTTCTTATTCTTGCTTGGAATTTCTCAGAGCCAATAATGGATATGCATAAGAGATATGGTAGCGAAATTGGCCACTTTATCTTACCTATGCCATTTCCTAAAGTTGTTTAATAAGGGTTAAAATGTAATTATGTATATCTCAATAATTAATATTTTAAGATGAATGAAAAAAAAATTCTTGTAGTTGCTCCTCATCCTGATGATGAAACACTTGGTGCAGGTGGAGCAATTGCTAATTTTTCCCAAAAAGGCTACGAAGTAAAAATATTAACTGTATCCGGTCATTTGCCACCGCTTTATAGTAGAGAAGATTATGATAAGACATTAATTGAAGCAAGTAAGGCTTTTAATATTTTAGGGGTATCTAGTTGTAAATATTTGGAAATCCCAGCCACTATGATCGGTGATATTCCTGTGAGTGATTTAAATTCTAAGGTATCACAGGTTATTAATGATTTTCAACCTAATATGGTTTTCTGTCCATATCCAGATCGCCATGTAGACCATCGCCTTGTATTTGACAGTGTTATGGTTGCAACTAGACCTGTTGGTGTAGGAAGAAAAATTGAAATTGTTGCTGCTTATGAGACACTCTCAGAAACTCATTGGAATGCACCGCATATAGAGCCTAACTTTACTCCAAATTGGGTAATTGATATTTCAGATCATATTGAAAATAAATTAGAAGCTTTAAAGTGCTATGAATCTCAAATATTTGAATTCCCTAGCCCAAGATCTATTGAAGCTGTTGAAGCGCTCGCTAAGTTTAGAGGAACCCAGGCAGGATTTGGCTATGGCGAGGGATTTCATATTATTCGTATGGTGAGCTAGAGAATAACTTTTGAATCTTTTCCATACCGAAACAATATATCGACTAGTTTATAATTATTCGATTAAATATTATAGTTATTATTCATGATTAAGAAAATCCTAGATTTATCAAGATTTTATAAGTATCTTATTTTGGTGTTTTTTGACTCCATTGCAATTTTATTGGCATTGATAATGTCATTTTTAGTGCGTTCAGGATATTGGTATTTTCCAGAAAAAAATTTAATGTTATTAATTATGGTTGCTCCATTTATTGCTATCCCTATTTTTATGTATTTTGGATTATATAAGGCAATTATTCGCCATATTGGATTTAACGCGATATGGGATGTAGTGAAAGCAGTATCTCTATATGCTTTAGTCTGGGGGATTATTGGACTTTTAGCTGCATTCGAGGGAATGCCTCGTTCAGTAGTATTAATTAATTTTGCCCTATCCATTATAGCTATTATTTCTTTAAGAGCATTTGTGTACTTTGTTTCAAATAGAAGTTTTAAGTTAAATACTAAGCAAAAAAAATCTTTAGTATACGGCGCTGGAGATGCTGGGATTCAATTAGTTTCTGCATTAGAGAAATCTTCTGAGTCTAATCCAGTGGGATTTATTGATGATGCTTTAGAACTTCAGGGCCATTATATTAGAGGCCTAAATGTTTATGCTATGAATGATATTGACAAAATAATTAATAAATTTGATGTTGATGAAATATTGGTAGCAATGCCATCAGTTTCTAGAAATAAGAGACTTGATATAATTAGTCAAATAGAATCTTATCCAGTCAATGTTCGGGTACTGCCAGGTTTAGCAGAGTTAGTTGAGGGAAATGTAGAGGTTTCAGATTTGCGTGAAGTAAGTATCAATGATTTATTGGGGAGGGAGGCTGTCGCTCCAAATAGTAAATTATTGGGAAAAAATATAACAAATAACTCTGTATTAGTTACTGGAGCTGGAGGCTCCATTGGTTCAGAGCTTTGTAGGCAAATTATTTTATTAAACCCTAAATTTATCATTCTTTATGAGATAAGTGAACTTGCACTTTATAAAATTCAAAATGAATTGTCTAATATTAATTCTAATAATATTGACATTTATCCTATTTTAGGAAGCGTAAATAATAAAAGTAGAATGAGCCTTGTATGTAAAATTTTTAATGTAGATACAATCTATCATACTGCTGCTTATAAACATGTTCCAATGGTAGAGTTTAATAACACCGAGGGAGTAGATAATAATATATTTGGTACTTTAAATTGTGCTCAAGTAGCAATTGATCAAAAAGTTAAAACTTTTGTATTAATTTCATCAGATAAGGCTGTACGCCCTACTAATACTATGGGTGCAACTAAACGAGTAGCTGAATTAATATTACAGGCTTTTGCAGAAAAGCAAAATGTTACAACATTTACAATAGTTCGTTTTGGTAATGTACTTGGTTCAAGTGGTTCAGTTATTCCATTATTTAAGCAACAAATTAAAGATGGTGGGCCTTTAACTGTTACAGATGCTAAGGTTGTGCGTTATTTTATGACTGCTAAAGAAGCTGTTGAACTTGTTATTCAGGCTGGAGCAATGGGAGAGGGTGGCGATGTATTTTTACTAGATATGGGAGAGCCAGTTCTGATTGATGATTTGGCTAAAAAAATGATTAGTCTAAGTGGTTTAAAAGTAAAGGATAGTCTTAATCCAAATGGTGATATTGAAATTATATATACTGGCCTTCGACCTGGTGAAAAGTTATTTGAGGAATTATTAATTGGTGATAAAGCAAGTAGTACAGATAATCCTTTAGTTATGCGTGCTGAAGAAGATATGTTGGGTTGGGATGAGCTCAAAATAATTTTAGATGATTTAGAGTTGAGCATTAAGAATTCAAATTATGAAGATGTGCGGAGTCTTCTTATTAAAGCCGTGCCAGGGTTTAAGCCTCAATCTCCAGTATTAGATATACTATTTCAAAAATATTAATATTTTATTAATAATCAAAGATTGAATAACTTTGATAAGGTTTTAACAATTTTTCAAACCTAGTTTGTTTGCAAAATAATTTGTAGCTTTAACAAATCCCTCAACACTTCCACAATCAAAGCGATTTCCTTTAAATTTATATGCCAAAACCTTACCTTTCTTAGCTTGATCTAGTAACGCATCAGTTAGTTGTATTTCTTGATTTTTATCTGGCACAATTTTTTTTAAAATATCAAAAATATCAGGAGTAAGAATATATCTACCAATAATTGCTAAATTACTTGGTGCATTTGATATATCTGGTTTTTCAACCATATCAGTCACTAAATATATATTCTTGTCAATTAATTCACCTGAAATAATTCCATATCTATTAGTTTGATTAATGGGCACTTCTTCAATCGCAATTATTGAGCATTGGTGTTTATTATAAATTCCAATCATTTGAGCTAATATTCCTTCATCCAATGAATCACAAAGATCATCAGCCAATATAACAGCAAAAGGCTCATTTCCTATAAGTGGTTGTCCAGTTAGGATGGCATGTCCTAGTCCAAGCATTTTTTGCTGACGGGTGTAAGTAAATGTAGCCTTTTCTATGACTTTTTGAATTTCTTTTAGATAATATTCTTTAGGGGTGCCACGAAGTTGGGATTCTAATTCATAGGAATTATCAAAATGATCTTCAATAGAGCGCTTGCCTCTTCCTGTCACAATAGACATATTATTTATTCCTGCCTCTAAAGCCTCCTCCACTCCATATTGCAATAATGGTTTATTGAGTATGGGGAGCATTTCCTTTGGAATTGCTTTAGTAGCCGGAAGGAAGCGAGTTCCATAACCAGCAGCTGGAAAAAGACATTTTGAAATCAATTTTTTTCTACCTTATTTTATTTAATAAAAAAATAGTTAAATTTTGAATATTGCTGATGTTTCAACTGTATCCTCTGAATTTATATCAATTTCAATTTTACCTAATAATTCAAAAGGGCAAAATTCTATAAATTCATCTATATTAGTAAAATAGTCTTTACCATATTGCTGAACATCCCCTTTGTAAAAAGTATCATTATGTATAAAAAATTTGTTTTTACCTTTGAATTTTTTTGACATAATATTAAAAATTTCATCTATTTTTTTATCTTCTAATATATACCAAGTTATTGATGAAAAAAACATACAATCAAATTTATCATAATTTGATATATTCAAAATATCATCAACTTTAAATTCTAAATTGGGGTAGAAATTTTTTGCTTTATCTATTGCAGTTTTAGACACATCGACACCTAAAATATCTATATCTTTCCCTGTATTTTCTTTAATATATTGAGTTGTTCTACCTAGTCCACAGCCCCATTCTACAATTGATTTTATATCATATTTTTCTATGAAATAACAAACACTTCTTCTGGATAAGCTAGAATAATAGATTTCTTCTGACTGGTGCCAAGGATCAGAAAATTCTTGATACATTGTTTCAAATTCACCTATAAATTCACCATTTTTTATAACAAGATCTTGATATTTCATAAAATTACTTTACCTATATTTAAATTTGTTAAGGAGAAATTAATGTGTTTGTTAAAAGAAAGAATTTACTATAATTTATTTGTTTTTTAATATACCCTATGTCGATATAAATATGAAAAATATACACCTTTATTGCAATCTATCTCATCTTGTAACTCATCCATAAAATAAGAAGCTATAATTAAGATTATAAATCCTAAATAATTAATAGATCATTAGATAAAAAATTATATTAGTATTGAAGTTATGTAAGGTAAGTTTAAGTGGTAAGTCTAACCAGTTTCATAATATTGCACACTCAAAGTCTGTGGGAAGGAGTTTTAACATGAATAAAAATTTTCTTAGCCCATTGCTTAATTAAAAATAAAGGTTAATAAGTGAAAGCATTATTTGTTGGTTTAGGGTCGATTGGTCAAAGACATTTACGAAATTTGAAAAAATTAAATCCTGAAATAGATTTAATTGCATTTCGCTCTTCAAGAGCTGCGCTAGTTCTTTCTGATACTAACCAAGTGGTAACAAACACCTCCATTAAGGACCATTATAAACTTAAAGAGTTTAACTCTATTGAGGACGCATTAAGTCAAAAGCCGGATATGGTATTTGTTACAAATCCATCTAGTTTACATCTTGATATCGCAAAAAAATCTCTTTTAAATGGTGCTTTTGTATTTATAGAGAAACCATTGTCCCATGATTGGGAAGGTGTTGAAGATTTGATGAAAACTGAAAGAATTTTTGAAAAGAAAAGAATAGCTTTAGGATATCATTATCGTTTCCATCCAATGCTGCAATCACTTAAAAAAACTTTAGAAGAGGGGCGTATTGGTAATATTGTAGGTGCAAACTTGGTTCAAGGTTCATATATGCCTAGTTGGCATCCATACGAAGATTATAAAATCAGCTATGCTGTCCGTAAAGACCTTGGTGGGGGTGCGTTATTATCTCAAATACATGATTTTGACTATGCGATGTGGATGTTTGGCAAACCTGAACAGTTATTCTGTGTTGGGGGTCAACTCTCAAACTTAAAAATAGATGTTGAAGACAGTGTAAAAATCTTAATGAAATTTAATAACAATGGTATGCCTTTACCCGTATCTATTAGTATTGATTATCAGCAATGGCCTGCTAATCGAACTATTTCAATAGTAGGAGATGAGGGCTCAATTGAGTGTGATTTAACGACGATGGAGTTAGTAATAAACGACAGAATTCGTAATAATATTGATCGACGAAGCTTTTCAAATTTCGAGCGTAATAATTGTTTTTTAGATGAAATGTCTAATTTTCTTGCATTCGTATCTGGGAAAGAAGAGCCAGTTTCTGATTTAGAAAGTGGTGCAGACAGTTTACGAGTTGCTTTGGCAGCAACAGAATCTATGAATTCAGGTAAAGTCCAACAAATATTATGGACTTAATATGATTAAAAAAAAATATGAAGTATATGCAATAATTCCTGCAAGAAGTCAGTCTAAAGGTGTTCCAGATAAAAATATTAGGCTTATTGGTGGAAAGCCATTGATTGCATATAGTATCAAAGCAGCACTTGAAAGTAGTTTAATAGATAGAGTTATTGTATCAACTGACTCTCAATCATACAAAGAAATAGCTGAAGAGTTTGGAGCAGAGGCTCCATTTATAAGGCCTGCAGAAATTTCACAAGATGACTCTACTGATATTGAGTGTATTAGGCATACGATAAATTGGCTTAGTGAAAATGAAGGACATGTTCCAAGTTATTTTGTCCACTTGAGACCGACCACGCCTCTAAGAGATCCTGATGTTATTGACGCTGCTGTTCATGCGTTAATTAATAGTGATTATACTTCACTTCGCTCTGTCAATAAAATGGCTAAAACTGCCTATAAGTCATTTAAAATAAAAAATAATGTTCTTATTGGCACGTTTAACAATGATAGTAATATTGATTTAAGTAATTTAGCAAGACAAAATTATCCTATTACATATGAAGGAAATGGATATGTAGACGTTGTGCGGTCTAATTTAATCTTAAAACATAATAAGTTGCATGGTGATAAATCTCTTGCTTTTGTGACCAATGTGGCATATGAAATTGATGAAATAAGTGATATCCCATTTGTTGAATTCGAAGTAAAACAAAATCCTGAAGTTCTAAATAGACTTTTTAATACTACTTAAATTAATTTAAAGTTAATAAGGTTTAATATAATTTACAAGTTAATATAAAAGTCATTTTTCCAGTCTTAGAAGATTTGCTAAAGAAAATTATCAGTTTAAAGTTAATTAGGGGACTTCATAATTAGTATTAAAAGAAGTGAGTATTATTTAAGAGATATAAATATGATGAGCCATTTTCTTTCTAATTGGCAAAAGCTTCTAATGCTTTAAAAAGTAGTTCATTATAATATGTAAATGGTGGTTTTTTTAAATTAAATGCTGAATATAGCATATTAAAATCTCTCCAAAGATGTTGAAAAATTGGTCAATATGCTGCCAAAATTGGCTTGAATTATTGCTATGAAAGTTACATAATTTAAGTATAACTTGTATGATGTTTTTTTAAAATGAGGATTTTATGGAAGATTATTTAGATGTTGTTTACGATAAGAAGTCAAGGCCAATTTCATCGTATCCTGAAAAACTTATTTCATATATTATTGACGTTTGTGAACTGGAAAATAATAATAATCAAATACTTATTGAACCAGGAGTTGGGCGAGGAGATCATTTAAGGATATTCAAAGATAAGGGATTTATTGTTAGAGGGCTTGATATTTCAAAAAGAAGCATTAAGATGTCTCCAGATTTGGATATTGATTTGATTGATTCTGATGGAAGGTCTTGGCCATTCCCAGATTCTACATTTGATATAGTCTATAGCAAATCATTTATTGAACATCTTCAGAATCCAGAATTTTATATGAGTGAAGCTTATCGAGTATTAAAACCTGGAGGTAAGATTATTAACCTAACTCCAGATTGGGAAAGCTGTTTTATGAAGTTTTTTGATGATGTTACTCACAAGACTCCATTTACAGAAGTTTCATTGGAGCAAATTACAAGAATGGCAGGATTTGAAGATGTTAAGGCGTATTCTTTTAGACAACTACCTATAACTTGGAAGTATCCTTTTATTAACTTCATTAGTTCAATAATTGCACCATTTGTTCCAGTTAGGTCGACAAATAAATTCTTGAGGTGGTCTCGCGAATTGATGTTAATTGGATATGGAATAAAGCCACACAGTCGTAATTAAATTATATTAGTTCTTTAGTAGGAATTTGTAAGTCTTTTGAAAATAACAATCTCTGACTCCTTAATATAACTCGACTTTGAATAAAACCCTAAACTTAATAAATTCTTTTTGGAGAGAATAGGAAGATTAAAAGAGTTCATCATACTGTACGAATTGATTAATGAAAGATATGTCATTATTTGTAAATGATCAATTTTTATTCTTTACAACCATTCTGATGCTATCTCTATTGCCACCATAGGATAGGTAAGGAAGAGAATTAAGTGTATTAATTTTTTTAATTAACTTAAAGTTTTTAGTTTTTGTAAAAGCCCTAACTAAAGTTCTTAAAATTATTTGGAGTAACTTTGGAAGTTTATTAAAAGTTAGTTTAAGATAGCCCTTAATTTTTGAGGAATTATCTTTTGATACTAAAAATTCTTCTACAGGTTGGTAATTTGGACCACACGTATCTATAAAGAGAACTTCAAAGGAATATTGTTCAAATAAGAAGGCAAGGCTTTCTTTGCTAAAAAATAGAAAGTGAGGAGTATCAACTCCTCGATTTTCAATATGAACACGAAGATCAACATGCGGCACCTCAATAATTGCAACTCCATTTTCAGCTAAAGCTAACGAAAGGTTTAATAATAATTCTGATAAATCAGAAATTCTATAATGCTCAAGTGAATGACTCATTAGAATAATTTGAGCCTTTAGATTTAAACTTATAAATTCATTTATAGAATTATGGGAATCGGCATCATAGTTTTTTCTATAATGTTCTTTAGCCCCTTGAGATAATTCAATCGAATGAAATTTAGGATTATCAAATAAAGTTTTAGCAACTTTAAATGAACCTCCTGTCCCAGGACCTATGTCTAGAAAAATATCTTGGCAATTAAAATTACAAAAAGCTCTAGCTAAAGATAATTGACCAAAAGCTCTGTCACTTCTAATATCTCCAACTCCATTGTCTTTAATTTTACTTAACTTTACAAAATTAATATGGAAGGTGCTTTCTTTGCTACGATATTGCTTCTCATAAAAATGATTTACTACTTTTTCATTTAATTCTGGAACGGAGAACCCAAAGCCGCAAGAAATGCAGTGTGTAAGCTGTAATTCATTAAATATCCCCCAATCACTCCACCCAATATCATTATAGGGGGTATGGTAATTGGGAGATATTTTTTTAGAACAAATAGGGCAAATATTCACAATATTTTCTGTCATCTTTATATAAATTTAATAATATATGTGCTTTTTTTAGTTTAAATATATCTATGAAATAAGTCAAGAAGTCGAGTAGAATTTCCTTAATACTGCTCTACCGAATCTATTCAAAGGGGACCGACTGAATTTATATTATACCTTTAGTGAATCCGTAATTCCATATCTAGAATTCACCATGGAATTCCAATCCAACCAACTCATTTACCAAAAAGAATATACTAAACGACAACAGATCATTTATCTTCTTATACAACATCTTCACGATAGAGAAGGGTGGTATTACAGAAAGATATCACAATGGTTAAATAAGAGTTCCATATTGACCCATACAGGAAAGAAATGGTTCTCTTCATCGGTTATCTCAGTCTTAAAGAGAAAACATGAAAGAGACGTAATGAATCAGCAGATCAGAAATCAACACTTTCCAAGTAAGATCTCAAAATTTGAGGTTAATTACTATATTTTTGATTAATCTATATTGAAGAATATGACTTGATTAGTTTTGTCATAAATCCCACCTTTCATTGTTAAAGAAATCTTATCTTCAACATCAGATTCAAAAGTAGCATAACTTTCTCCACTACCTTCAACTGCACCTGTGAAAATGTTAAAAATAGAGTCATCTTTATTTCTTAATTTAAATTTAACTGGTTGAAACTGCTC
>Ga0209383_1000077_pt1 | contig 63075 bp, 59 predicted proteins | sample CoawatmetaG02DNA_FD_187510 | JGI IMG/M metagenome (GOLD analysis project Ga0209383, IMG submission 187510) | Marine microbial communities from the West Antarctic Peninsula - Coastal water metaG029-DNA (SPAdes) (version 2) | ecosystem: Environmental > Aquatic > Marine > Coastal ...
TATTGAAGATTTTACGTCTGAGCAAAAAACAATCAGAATTCCAATCAATGAAGAATAAAAAAAATAATAAAATTTTTACTCACGAAAATCAAAAATCTTTCTTCTTTGATGATTTTCTTGAATCAAAAAAAAAAAAAAAAATTTTTAAATAAATCTATAATTCATGAAGATAGACTATATGTATTATTTTCTTTTTTCTTTTCTTTAATACTTATTTTCTCAATTTCAATTTTTTCTATTTCTGTTCAAGAATCAAATTTTCAAGGATACAAAAAAGTTAATTATAATTACCCACTTTTGAGAAGAGATATTCTAGACAGAAATGGAGAATTGCTAGCTCGTAATATAAATTCCTATCATGCCGCAGTAAACCCAAATCTTATAAAAAATAAAGAAAACTTTACTTTAAAAATCAAATTAATTTTTCCGAATGCCTCCACAACTGAATTAAAAAAAAAATTAGAAAGTAAAAAAAGGTTTTACTTAAAGAGAAGATTGACTGAAGATGAAAGAAACAAACTATGGTCCTTAGGTGAAAAAGGAATAGTAACCGAATTATTTCAAAGAAGAGTATATCCACAAGGACAATTATATAGTCATGTTTTAGGTCAAATAGATGATGATAATTATGGAATCTCAGGTATTGAAAACTACTTTGACAGAGAGTTAAGAGATAAACAAAAAATACAAGAACCTTTAATCTTAGCTCTAGATTCAAATATTCAGTTTTTAATAAAAACAGAATTAAAAAAAGCCATGGAAGATTTTCAAGCACATGCAGCCGGTGGACTATTAATGGATGTAAACAGCGGCGAGGTTCTATCATTGGTTTCTTTACCGGATTACAATTTAAATATTAGAGAAAACATATCAGACGTTAAATACATGAATCAAATTACAAAAGGTGTTTTTGAACTAGGTTCGGTGTTTAAAACATTTACAGTTGCTCTTGCACTTGAAGAAAATATTTTATCTCATGATACTGTAATCAAAAATATACCTGATAACGTTAAATGTTCTGTTCACAACATTAGTGACTTTCACGATTTTCCTGAAAGCTTATCAGTTGAAGATATTTTAATAAGATCTTCAAATATAGGCTCCTTAATGATTGCCAGACAAATTGGTGAAATCAAATTAAAAAAATTTATAGAAAAACTTGGTCTTTTAAAAGTTATGAATTTTGAATTAGAAGAAATAGGCCAACCTCATAGGTTTAAGTGGGAAAAATGTAAATTAGAAACTGTATCTTTTGGACATGGTATTACGACTACTCCATTACAAGCTGCAGCAGCTTATGCATCTATGACAAACGGAGGGTACATAATCAAGCCAACATTGCAGCTAGGAAAAAATTTTGATTTTGAAAATAGAGTCTCTATTATTTCTAATAAAACTAGCGATCAAATAAATAAAATGCTACGAAAAATTGTTGCTGAAGAAAAGGGAACCGCTAACAATGCTAATATCTTTGGGTATGAAGTTGGCGGTAAAACAGGTACAGCAAAAAATTACACAAATGACAAGAAAAACATTAATACATTTATTTCTATATTTCCATCAAGCAAGCCAAAATACGTTCTACTTGTTATTTTAGATGATCCCAAGGGAGCACCACATCTTACTTATAATTACAACGGTAAGCCAACTGCTAACATTTCTAGAACTGAAGCAGGCTGGAACTCTGTTTATGTTTCGGGCAAAATAATAGAAAAGATTGGTCCTATTTTAGCCATAAACAACAACGAGATTCACAATACTCATGTTGTTAAAAAAAATAATTAAAAACTTACCAATCAGTATCCAAAAAATCAATATTCAAGGTTTGTCTATGGACAGCAGGCAAATTAAAAAAAATTATTTATTTTTTGCCGTAAAAGGTGCAAAATATAATGGAGAAGATTATATTGCTAACGTAATCAGAAAAGGAGCAAAAGTTGTAGTTTGTGGCACAAACTGTAAAGTAAAAAATAAAAAAATACTAATTATAAAAGTTAAAAATATTAAAAAAACTATAACAGATGCATGTACAGCATTTTACCAAACGAAACCAAAAAATATTATTGCCGTTACAGGAACTAATGGAAAAAGTTCTGTTGCTGACTTTTATCATCAAATTCTAACTGATCAAAAAATTCCTGTAGCATACCTAGGGACCTTAGGAATTAAAATAAACAATAAAATAACAAAAACTAATCTAACAACTTTAGATATTATTTCAATACATAGGGAGCTGAAAAAAATTAAAATGTTAGGCATTGAAAACGTCATACTAGAAGCCTCCAGTCATGGACTGGAACAAGGTAGATTAGATGGGTTAAATTTTAAAACAGCAATTTTTACAAACTTTTCACAGGATCATCTCGATTATCATAAAAATATGAAGGCCTACTTAAATGCTAAACTAATTTTATTTTCTAAATTATTAGGGAAAAAAAAATATATAGTTACTGACAATGAGATTCCAGAGTTTTCGAAATTACAAAGAATTGCTGAAAAAAATAATTTAAAACTACTAACAATTGGTAAAAAAAACTCAACAATTCAATTTAAGACTGTTAAGCCTAACGGTAATTCTCAGAGTGTTACTTTTAAATATAATAAGAAAAACCACATAGTAAAGATTCCTTTGATTGGTTTATTTCAGATTAAGAATTTATTTATGTCAATTCTCGCAATCAATCTGTCTAGGCTAGATATCAATAAAATTTTACATTCTGCAAGAAATATAAAAGAAGTAAATGGTCGCCTTCAGCTAATCAAAACGACACCAAATCAAACAAAGATATTTATTGATTATGCTCATACACCTGCTGCTTTCGACACAGCTCTTAAAACACTAAAAGAACACTACAAGATTAAACCAGACATAGTTTTTGGTTGCGGGGGCGAAAGGGATAAAGAAAAAAGATCTAAAATGGCAAATATTTGTGAAAAAAATGCAGGAAAAATTTATATAACAGACGATAATCCAAGAAACGAAAACCCAAAGTTGATCAGAAAAATGATTATATCGGGGTTTAAAAAAAAATTAAGTATCAATGAAATACCTAAAAGGGCTAATGCTATCGAAACAGCAGTTGCAAAGTCAAAACCTAATAGTGTTATACTAATAGCTGGAAAAGGACATGAAACCACCCAAACCTACCGCAATCAAATTATTAATATTTCAGACAAAGAGATAGTAAAAAATATAAATTATAAAAAAATTAAATCTGATAAAAAAAATTATAATAAAATTATCAATGCAGAAATTATCAAAGAATTAACTAAAAAGAATAAACTAAGTTTTGAAGGAGTTTCAATTAATTCAAAAAATATAAAAAAAAATAATCTTTTTATAGCTATAAAAGGTAAAAATTACGATGGACATATTTTTACAAAAGAAGCATTAAAAAATAAAGCCAGTTACTGCATTGTTCAAAAAAATATCAAGAAACTAAACAAAAATAAATTAATTCGATGCCACAACACAATCAATTTTTTAAACCAATTAGCTACCATGAAAAGAAATCGTATAAACGCCAAAATTATTGCTATAACTGGTAGCTCTGGAAAAACTACACTCAAAACATCGATTGGTAAAACATTAAACCAGTATGGGAAAACTTATTTTTCACAAAAATCTTATAACAACCATATTGGCGTACCTCTAAGTTTGTGCAACTTAGAAAACGATCATAGGTACGGAGTTTTTGAAATTGGCATGAGTAATGCAGGTGAGATCAGAAGACTTTCTAACATAGTCAAACCCGATATTGCAGTAATTACAAACATAGGAGAAGCCCACATAGAGAATTTTAATGATCTAAATGGTATTGCTAAAGCAAAGTCTGAAATTATTGAGAATATAAATAAAGACGGTCATTTAATTTTAAATAGAGATGATAAATATTTTAACTATTTTCTGAAACTTGCAAAAAAAAGAAAAATTAATATTTTATCTTTTGGTTTCTCAAGCTTAGCTAATGCTAGGCTAATAAAAAAAAGATTATATAAAAATTACTATAACCTTCACTTTAGAGTGCTAAATAGAAACATTCACTTAAAAGTTAAAAATATTAATTCTTTAATTATCTCGAATATATTGTCTACCTTGCTCACTCTCCACATATTAGATTTAGACTCATCAAAAATAGTAAATTCTTCAGACCACTTTCAATTAGTAGAAGGAAGAGGAAAAATACATCAAATCTCAAGATACAAAAAAAAATTTCAGCTGGTAGATGAGAGCTATAACGCAAATCCTTCCTCAGTAAAAAATGCTATTATTAATTTTTCAAACATTAAAAAAAAATATAAAAAAAAATTCTTACTACTTGGTGATATGTTGGAACTAGGCAAAAACTCAGATAATTATCATAGAAATTTAGCCTATTTCATTAATCATAGCGATATTGACAAATTATTTGTATATGGCAAAAATGCTTTTAAAATCTATCAAAAAACCTATAAGGCTAAGCAAGGAAATATTTTACAAAATCTAAATGATTTTGATGAAATTTTTTCTGATATTGTAAATAAAAATGACTATTTGATGATAAAAGGCTCAAATGCGACTGGTTTAAACAGATTATCAAAAATAATCATTTTGGGAAAAAAATATGTTTTATAGTTTTTTAACATCACTTGCAGAAAATTACTCTTTTCTAAATGTATTTAAATACATAACATTTAGAACAGGTCTTTCTGTCATCACTTCATTTGTAATTGTCTTTTTAATTGGAGAGCCATTAATAAGAATATTTAAAAAAAATCAAATAACAGGTCCTATAAGACAAGATGGCCCCATAGACCATATAATAAAAAAATCAGGAACTCCAACAATGGGAGGTTTAATTATTATATTGGGTATTTTTTCAGGAACTTTTTTATGGGCAGACTTAAGTAATATATATGTTTTAACAGTAATTTTTATTTCTATCAGTTTTGGTTTTTTAGGCTTTATTGATGATCTATTAAAGATTAAAAAAAAAAACTCCAGAGGCTTAAATTCTTTATCAAAACTCTCAGGTCAAATTATTATTAGTTTAATAGCAATTTATATTTTACGTGAGCATTCTGAACATGAATTTTTAAATAATTTATACTTTCCTTTTTTTAAAAATTTAATTTTACCCATGGGAATTTTCTTTATACCCTTTGCACTCTTTGTTATTGTAGGTGCATCAAATGCAGTAAATTTGACTGATGGATTAGATGGTCTTGCCACCGTACCCGTCATGTTGGTTGCTTTATCTTATACTCTTATAAGTTACGTGGTTGGTAATACAATCTTTGCAGAATATTTGAAAATTCCTTATGTCCATAGCGTAGGCGAATTAAGTATATTTTGTGGAGCCATTTTTGGCTCATGTTTAGGGTTTCTTTGGTATAATGCACCACCAGCTAAAATATTTATGGGTGATACTGGTTCTCTTTCTTTAGGCGGGTCATTAGCTACTGTAGCTATTATAGTTAAGCACGAAATAGTTTTAGCTATTATTGGAGGCCTTTTTGTTCTGGAAACTGTCTCAGTCATTATACAAGTTTTATCTTTCAAACTAACAGGTAAAAGAATTTTTATGATGGCTCCGATTCATCATCATTTTGAAAAAAAAGGATGGCCAGAGTCAACGGTAGTAATCAGATTTTGGATTATAGCAATTATTTTAGCATTAATTGGGTTGGCTACATTAAAGCTACGATAATTAATGGAAACATCAACACCAATAAAAGATAACACATACGCTATATACGGGCTTGGTTTATCAGGTCATTCAGCATTTAAGTTTTTAAAAAAGAAAAATGTAAAAAGAATCTATACATGGGATGATAAAAAAAATAAAAATAATAAAAAAAAATTTAATTTATTCAAAAAAGCATTAGACAAAGTAGATTATATTGTAATTAGTCCAGGAATTAATATTAAAAAAACAAAATTAAAAGTAAAATTATCTAACAATCTAAAAAAAATAATTACAGATTTAGACTTATTTTATATGCAAAAAATTGCTGTAAAAACTATTGTGATAACTGGTACCAATGGAAAATCAACAACATGTAAACTAACAAAACATATATTTAAAACAAATAAATCAGATGTTCAACTTGGTGGAAATATTGGTAAGCCAATACTAGATTTAAAAATTAAAAAAAATTCTGTTGTGATCATAGAAGCATCTTCTTTTCAATTGGAATATTTAAAATTTATAAAACCAACTCTTGCAGTTTTATTGAACATCACCACCGATCATCTAGATTGGCATAACACCATCACAAATTATAGAAATTCAAAATTTAAAATATTTACAAAACAATCTGGCACTGATGTTGCTTTATTAAAAAATAAAAAACTTATTAAATTATTTCAGAAAAAAGGTTACTTAAGTAAAATAAAAATTATAAGAAGAGACAGCTTAAGCAATCTAATCAATAAAATAATTACCAATAATTATTTAATATCTGAACCAAATTTAGAAAATTTGGAGTTTGCAAACCAAATATCTAAAATATTCAAGATAAAAAAAAATATATTCCTCAAAGCGGTAAATACTTTTAAGGGGCTGCCACACCGACATGAAATATTTTTAAAAAAAAATAAAATAACTTTTATTAATGATTCTAAAGCGACAAGTTTTGAATCAACAAGATACGCGCTAAAAAATAATAGTAATATATATTGGATTTTTGGTGGCCTCCCTAAGGTAGGAGATAAATTTAATTTTCAAGGTGTAGAATCAAATATAATCAAGTCTTTTATCATTGGAAAAAAAACAAGTTATTTTAAAAATCAACTTGAAAATAAGACTAAATATAAAATATGTTTTAATTTAAACAATGCAATTAAAGATGTTTTTAAAGAATTGCTTTTAATAAAAAACAAAAAAGCTACGGTTCTGTTTAGTCCTGCGAGTGCTTCCTACGATCAGTTTAACAACTTCGTAGATAGAGGAAACCAATTTAAAAAATTAATTAAAGCCTATGCTAAAAAACATCTTTAAAGATAACCTGAAAAATTATTGGAGAAATATAGATAAAACTATATTCGTGAGCTTTCTGTTATTATTCATTTTAGGCATTTTTTTTTCATTTGCTTCAACCTCAACATTAGCTGGCGAACAACTAAATAAAGAGTATTATTTTTTTTTTTCAAAACACTTAATCTTTGCAACATCAGCAATCTTTTTAATGGTTTTGATTTCTTTTATTCAGTTGGATTTGTTTAAAAAAATTTTAATTCCAATATTTATTTTTTCAATGATTTCCTTAGTTTTAGTTTTGTTTTTTGGAGTAGAAGTAAAAGGCTCAAAACGCTGGTTAGACTTACTTTTTTTTCGTTTTCAGCCTGTAGAACTTGTAAAACCTTTTTTTATTGTCATTATTGCTAAGATTTTATCTAAAGACAATCTCAACACATCTAATACATCATATTTTTTTAGCTTTTTAATTTTAACTCTGCCGTGCATTATTTTGTTAAATCAACCAGATGTTGGTCAGACCATATTATTAATTCTATCATGGTCAGCAATTATTTTTGTCTCAGGAATAAAATTAATTTATATTTTTAGTCTTTTTGCCATAACTATCAGTTTTGTGGCTGGGTTACTCTTAGCTTTTCCTGATAAGTTTTCATATATTTTTAACCGTATTGAAGTTTTTTTTGACCCATCTAAAGGTGATCGTTTTCAGTCAAGTAATGCTTTAGACGCCATCAGAGAGGGAGGTCTAACAGGTCAAGGCATGGGAGAAGGAACGTTAAAGGTTCGTGTACCTGAGGCCCACACTGATTATATTATCTCTGTTATTGCAGAAGAATTTGGATCAATTATATCAATACTGTTAATATGTATATTCTTATATATTTCATTCAGGATTATTAAGCACACACTATCAGAAGATGAAAAATTTATTAAAATCTCACTCTCAGGACTCGCCACCCTTTTGATTTTTCAAACTTTTATTCATGTTGGAGTAAATACTAGTTTGCTACCAACAACTGGAATGACTCTCCCATTCCTTAGCTACGGAGGTTCGTCAATGATTGGAAGCGCAATACTTGCAGGAATTATATTGAATTTTACAAAGAAAAGATACCCTAATGAAAGCTATTAAAAAAAATAAAATTATAATTGCTACAGGAGGAACGGGAGGTCATGTTTTTCCAGCATATAGTTTAGCAAAAAATTTTATAAAGAACAATTATTCAGTTGAAATTATAACTGACAAGAGAGGACTAAAATATTTAGATAAGCACAAAGATATGAAGTTTATTTTAAATAACTCTACAACCATATTTAAAAAAAATATAATAAATTTATTTTTATCAGTATTTGTAATATTTTTTTCTTATATTAGATCCTTAATAATATTATACAGAGCTAAACCTACGCTAGTTTTTGGTATGGGTGGATACGCCTCTTATCCAGTTTGTATAGCTGCCAGAACAATGAATATACCATTTATTATTTATGAAAATAATATTCAAATTGGTAAAACTAATAAGTATTTACTTCCGTTTGCTTTCAAAATTTTTGTTTCATACCATGATCTTATTGGGATTAAAAAAAAATATATTCATAAAGTAATTTTTACAGGAAACATTATAAGAGAAGAGATTCTAAATTTTAAAAAAAATAATCAATTTATGCCAGAGGTGCTAAATATTTTAGTTTTAGGAGGTAGCCAAGCAGCAAAACCTTTTGGAGAATTATTACCTAAAATATTCGAACAATGCGTAGAAAAAAATATAAAAATAAAAATATTTCAACAATGTACCGTGTCACAAAACGATAAGCTTAAAGAAAAATATGAAAATTTAAAGATTAATTATGAGCTATTTAATTTCACTAATAATATCTTAGAATATTTTTCAAAAGCAGAATTAGTTATTACAAGATCAGGATCCTCAATAACAGCGGAACTTATTAATTGTAAGATTCCTTTTATTTCTATTCCGTACTCATATTCAGCAGATGCTCATCAAGATAAAAATGCAGTTTATTTTGAAAAAAAAGGATACAGTTTTTTAATTAAAGAAAAAGAGGTTCTTGAAAAGTTATTTCCTTTGATTAAATTAATTTATAGCGATAAAGAAATACTAAATAAAATAATTGAGAATCAGAAAAAACATTCTGATCAAAATGCATTTTTTAAAATTAACAACGTAGTAAAAAATTTATTTAATGAGCAAAATTAAATTGGGAAAACAAGAAGTTATTCATTTTATAGGAATCGGCGGCATTGGAATGAGTGGCCTTGCTCAAATAATGAAAACAATGGGTTTCAATGTCCAAGGTAGCGATGTTAATAAAAATAAAAATACAGAAAATTGTAAAAAACTAGGTGTTAAAATCTTAAAAGATCATAAAAAAAAAAATATTAATAAAGTTACTATCGTAGTTAAATCCTCGGCTATCATGTCAAACAATACTGAATTACTAGAGGCAAAAAAAAAAAATATTCCAATATATGATCGCATTGAAATGCTTGCGAACATAATTAATTTAAAAAAAAATATTATTGTTACAGGATCTCACGGCAAAACAACCACTACATCTCTTGTTGCACAGATTATTTCAATGGCAGGACTAGATCCAACCATCATTAACGGCGGAGTAATTAATTCTTTAAAAAATAATGCAAAATTAGGTCAAGGGGAATGGGCAGTGGTAGAAGCCGATGAATCAGACGGAAGCTTTCTTAAAGTGCCAATTAATTATTCTATTGTAACCAACATTGATAAAGAACATTTAGATTACTATAAAAATTTAAACAACCTACTAAAGTCTTTTAAAATATTTATAGAAAAAACACCTCCGATAGGTAAATCTTTTTTATGTTTAGATGACCTAAATATTAGAAAAATAATTAAAAAATTAAAAATAAAAAATTATTTAACATATGGTTTCCATAAAAATTCAAATTATCAGATTTGTAATACAAAATATGAATTCAATTATACAAAGTTTGATTTAAAAATTAAAAATGCAGGATATAAAAAACTACATATAAAAAATATTTTATTGAATTTAATTGGTAAGCATAACGTCCTCAATGCTACAGCAGCAATTGGTTTATGTTTAAATTTAGGTTTACATGAAAACATAATTAAAAAGGCTTTAAAAAATTTTTCAGGAGTTCAAAGAAGGTTAACAAAAGTTTTTAAAAAGAATAAAATTGAGTTTTATGATGATTATGCACATCACCCCACTGAAATAAAGTCTGTACTGGAGGGAGTTAGAATAGTTGCTGCAAAAAGAAAAATCATTTGTGTATTTCAGCCTCATAGATATTCTAGGATTAAAAGTTTAAAGTTGGAGTTCGCATCGTGTTTTAAAAATTCTGACCAAGTAATACTTTGTCCTGTATACGCCGCAGGTGAGCAAAACGACAAAACATACAACAAAAAAAAATTTGCACTATTAATCAAAAAATTATCAAAAACACAAACAATTTTTATTGAAAAAGAAAAAGATTTATCGAAATATTTTAGAAAAAATTTAGTCAAAGATGAAATTGTTTTAGGAATGGGAGCGGGATCAATATCAAAATGGATGTACAATTTAAAAAACACTTTATGAAGTTAATATCAAAAAAAACAGAATTAAATTTTGGAAAAAAAATTTTATTAAATGAAAAATTAGCTAATTATAGCTGGTTTAATCTTGGAGGACCCTCGGAAGTTCTTTTTAAGCCCGATAGCGTAGAAGATATAATTTCTTTTTTAAAAGAATCTAAGCCTGAATCAATCAATATTTTGGGAGCTGGGTCAAATACCTTAATAAGAGACGGAGGCGTTAAAGGTATTATAATAAAATTAAGTTCTCACTTTTCTTACTTAAATTTAATATCTGATAATATTATTGAAGCAGGAGCAGCAACACTAGATAGAAAAATATCTAATTTTGCATTAGAGCAATCGTTAACTGGATTAGAATTTTTATCGTGCATTCCTGGATCTTTAGGCGGTGCTATAAGAATGAACAGTGGTTGTTACGGAGGAGATATTTCACAAATACTTCACTCCATTAAAGTTGTTGATATTTTTGGAAATGAAAAAAATATTCCAGCTTCTGAAATTAATTTTTCATACAGAGGTTGTAACTTGGATCAAAATTTAATTATTACAAGTGTTAAACTAAAAGGTAAACCTCACTCAAAAGAAAAAATTCAAAAGAAACAACAAGATTTAATCGAGAGAAAAAAAAATTCTCAACCAAATCAAGTAAAGACGTGCGGGAGTACTTTTAAAAATACGAAAGATAAAAAAGCATGGGAATTAATTAAAAAATCTAATTGTCAGAATTTACAAGTTGGAAGCGCTAAAATATCTGAAAAACACTGCAATTTTTTTGTTAATGACGGCAAGGCAACTGCAAAAGAACTAGAAGATTTAATTAATAAAGTTAAAGAAACAGTATATCAAAAGACTAAAATCAACTTGGAATTAGAAATTAAAATAATTGGTTCAAATAATTAAAAAAACATGAAACAGAAAAAAGTTTTAGTTGTCCAAGGTGGAGTTTCAAATGAAAGAGAAATAAGCTTAAGATCTGGCAAAGCCTGTATTGAAGCATTAAAAGAACTAAAATATAAAGTTACAATATTTGATCCAGCTAAAGAACCACTGAGTAAAATTAAACAATACAAAAATAAAGTAGATCTAATCTTCAATGCTTTGCATGGCAGAGATGGTGAAGATGGTATAGCTCAAAGTTATTTTGAATATTTTAAAATACCCTACACTCATTCAGGCGTAATTTCTTCAATGAATGCTATGGATAAAATTATTGCTAAAAAAATATTCAAAAAAAATAGTCTTTTAACACCAAATTATCTCGCCTTAAATTCAGTTGATTATAAAAAAATTTATAACGAGAAGATACTGAAAAAATCAAATTTTAGTTACCCAATGGTAGTTAAGCCCTCTAATGAAGGGTCAAGTATTGGCATAGAAATTTGTAAGAATTTTACACAGCTAAAGTCATCTATAGATAAATTGGTAAAAAATTATAAAACTTTGATAGTGGAAAATTATATTGCTGGACAAGAAGTTCAAGTTGCAGTTCTTAATGGTAAGGCTCTAGGCGCAATTGAATTACAACCAAAAAGAAAATTTTACGACTACAAAGCTAAATACTCTAAGTCTGCACTTACAAAACATATTATGCCCGCCAATATAAGTAAAAAAAATTATAATAAAGTTTTGAAATTAGGGCAAAAAATACACAATCTCTTAAAATGTAGAGGCGTTACACGATCAGATTTCAAATTCGCTAACAATAAGTTTTACTTATTGGAGATAAATACACAGCCAGGAATGACCAACCTATCACTAGTGCCTGAAATAGCAAAATATGCGGGCATTACATTTAAAAATCTTGTAAAAAAAATTATTGATGATGCCAGCATTAATAGATGAAAGGTTTATTAAAAATATACTTTCTTTTATTTATTTTTTTTATTTTTTCCACGTATAATACTCAACACAATAAAGAAAATTTTAGTATTATTTTTCCCATAAAAGAAATCTTAATTGAAAATAATATTGTTACTAACTTATCAGAAATAAAGTCCGATTTTAATTTTCTAATAAATACAAGCTTGCTTTTTTTAAATGAAGAAAGAGTTCTAGCAGTTATTAAAAAGCATGACTTCATATCGACTATTCAATTTAAAAAAAAATATCCAAATACTATCAAAGTTAAAATAATTGAAAAAATAGCAGTGGCAACGCAAATAATAGATAGAAAAAAATTTTACATAACTAAAGATAATGAAAAAATTAATTTTTTTTACCTTAAAGTCTATGAGAACTTGCCTTCAATTTTTGGTAAATACAAAAATTTTAATACCTTTTACAATAATTTAGAAAAAAATAATTTTAAAACAAAAGAAATTAAAGCTTTTTATTACTTTGATGTTGGCAGGTGGGATATTATTCTTAAAAATAGAAAAACTATTAAATTTCCAGAAAAAAATTACCTAGATCTTTTACCTAAAATTAATTTTATGTTAGATGACAGTAATTTTTCTAAATATAAAGTTTTTGATTTTAGAGTAAAAAATCAAGTAATATTAAAGTAGTATGAAATTAAATAAACCATATTTATTTATAGATTTAAATGACAACAAGATAATAATTTTTATTGTTTCATTTAATGAAAAAAAAGATTTTAAAGTATTAAAAAAAATTATTTTGAAATCTACAGGCATCAAAAATGGTCGTGTCATCGACATAGAAAGTGTGAGTCAACTACTCAAAAAAACTATCAACAGCACAGAAGATGATATAAATTATTTTTTTTCCAGTGTGGTTGTTGTAATCAATCCAAATAAAATTAATTGCTTAAATGTAAGTGGCTATAAAAAATTAAATGGATCACAGGTCTCAAGTGAAGATATAGTCTACATTCTAAATGACATTAAAAAAATAATTCTCGACAGTGAAGATAATTATTCTTTAGTTCATCTTTTTAATTCTAACTTTTCACTAGACAGCGACAACTTAGAAAATTTGCCCATCGGTTTGTTTGGTGAGTTCTATAATCAAAATATGACTTTTTTTTTAGTTAATAAAAATATTCTCAACAATATTAAATCTGTTTTTAGAAACTGTGGGTTAAATGTTAAAAAAATAATTCTAAAACCTTTCGCAGAAGGAGTTAACCTACTATCAAACAATTATTCAGGTAGAAATTTTGCAATTTTGAAAATAGAAAAAAATAGAATTAATATTTCTTTATTTAAAAATAAATCATTTGTATTTACGGAAGATTTTAATTTTGGATTCAATTTAATCATTCAAGATATATCAAAATTATGTTCCCTTGAAATTGAAGAAGTAGAAAATTTTATGAAAGATATTGAATTAAAAGATGCTGTAGAAAAAAATAACGAATCCTATTTAGAAAAAAAATATTTTTATATTTCACCTTATAGAAAAATAAAACATCAATTAATTTTAGATATAGTTACAGCTCGTTTAGAGGAATTATTTGAAGTATGTTATAAAAAAAACATTAATGTTAGAAACTTAAAAAATAATGACAAAATTTATGTTTATGTAGAGGCGTCTGAATATCATAAAAATATCCAATATGTTTTAGTGAAAAGTAAGATCACATCTTTGGAATGTATTTTTGACAATATAGCAGAGCAAAGTCTAATGTCTGGTGTTACTGGTGCCTGCGAGCTTATTGGTAAGGGATGGGAAAAAGAGGCAATCCCAATAAATAACAAAAAAAATTCACTAATTTCCAATTTTTTTTCAAGGTTGTTTAACTAGATATTTAGTATTTTTTTGAAACATTAGTTGTTTTAAGCAAATCGCCATTGTTTTGTATAAGTAATGCGTGTCTGATTTATTTCAAAAAACTATTGCAACGCAAACTGAATTTAAAGGTATTGGACTACACAGCGGTTTAGCAAGTATAGTTAAAATAATTCCTTCTGACGAAAACTGTGGAATAGTTTTTAAAAGAACAGATCTAAAACAAAACAATATTATAAATGCTAATTTTAAAAATGTTTCTTCAGCCAAGCTATGCACAACAATTCAAAATAATTTCAACGTAAGTGTATCGACGGTTGAACATTTATTAGCAGCTCTTTATATAACTGGCATCGATAATGCATTGATAGAAATTAATGCTTCCGAGGTTCCAATCATGGATGGATCCTCTAAAGAATTCGTTGAAACTATTATAAAAAATGGAATTAAAAAACAGGGTAAAAAAAGAAAATATCTGAAAATATTAAAAAAATTTGAATTTAAAGAAAATGAAAAATTTATTTCTATAGAACCTCACGCCAGCAGCTTAAAAGTAGATTTTGAATTAGTATATTCTAACGATATAATTGGCAAACAAAGAAACCAAGTTAATTTTTCTGATAATGATTTATATAATATTTATACGTCAAGAACATTCTGTTTGTTTGAAGATGTTGAGAAAATAAAAAAAATCGGCTTAGCCAAAGGTGGATCTTTAGATAATGCAATAGTAGTAAAAGACAATAAAATTTTAAATTCTACAGGACTTAGAAATAGTAAAGAATTTGTTAACCACAAAATTTTAGATCTAGCTGGTGATTTTTTATTATCAGGCCATAGAATTTTAGGTAGTGTAACTTGCACTCAAGGTGGTCACAGCTTAAGCAATTCATTTTTAAGAACTTTATTAAAAGATAGAACGAACTATTCAGTCGTAGAATTAGAAGAATCTAAAAACATAAAGTCATATTTCAAAACAACAGTAAACAAACTAGCAGTAAACGCTTAATTTTTTTAAAAATTTACCTGGTTAACTTAATTTGATATGAGTAAGTCAATGTATCAAAAAATAGTCTATTTATTCTTAATTTTTTTTTTAATCATCTCGTGTTCTAAGAAAGAATTAGAACTTAATCTTCCTGCTGATAAAGAAAAATCTTTTGAAATTTATAAAGAAGCGGTTGAAGCAATGAATAAAAAAGAATTATTTTATGCCTCTAAAAAATTTTCTGAAGCGGAAGTAATTTTACCTACCATTGAACTTTCTGCTAAAGCCTCATTAATGTCGAGTTACTGTCTTTATTTAATAAATTTTTACAGCGAAGCAACAGAGAACCTGGAGCGGTTTATAAATCAATATCCAGCAGACAAAAATATTAGTTATGCTCATTATCTAATTGCAATTACTTTATATGAACAAATTTTAGATGAAAAAAAAGATATTAAACCGCTTATAGTAACCAAGGAAAAAATAGAATATTTTTTAAAGAAGTTCCCAGACACAGAGTATGCTTTAGATTTAAGATTTAAATTAGGCTTAGTTAACAGCCAGCTTGCAGCAAAAGAAATGTATATTGCAAAATACTACATATCTGTTCAAAAATGGATACCCGCCATCAATAGATTAAAAATTATTGTTAATGATTTTTCAGACACTATTTTTATCGAAGAAGCTTTGCACCGATTGGTAGAAGTCAATTATAGAGTTGGTTTAATTGATGAAGCAAAAGCAGCAGCAGTAATTTTAGGTTATAATTACAATTCTAGTGAATGGTACTCTCAAAGTTATAAAATTTTGAATAAATCCTATAAAATTACTAAAAAACCTGGCGAAAAAAAAAATATTGGATTAATAAAAAGAACAATTAAAAAAATACTCAATTAAAACATATGTCTAATAAAGCAGATAATATAATTAAAAATTATCTCAACAAAGTAAAATTAATAGAAAAACATAACAAATCTTATTATGATAAAGATGCTCCATCAATTTCAGACCAAAAATATGATGAGATCAAAAAAGAAATTTTAGACCTAGAAAAAAAAAATATATCTTTAAAAAAATACGGTACTATTAATAACAATATTGGATTCAAACCTTCTTCAAAGTTTAATAAAGTGAAGCATTCAAAATCTATGCTTTCTCTTGCTAATGCATTTAACAACAATGATATAAATGATTTTGTAAAAAAAATTAATAATTTCCTAAATAATAAAAATTTAGATTTATCATTTTCTTTAGAACCTAAAATTGATGGAATTTCGGCATCACTAACTTATGAAGACGGAATACTAACAAGGGGCCTCTCAAGAGGCAATGGTGAAACAGGTGAAGACATTCTTGAAAATCTTAAAACTATAAAACAAATACCACATGCTATTAGAGCAAAAGATGTACCAAAAACTTTCGAAGTTAGAGGTGAAGTTTATATAGGAAAAAAAGATTTTGAAAAAATAAAGAATAAATTTGCCAACCCAAGAAATGCAGCTGGTGGATCATTAAGACAGAAAGATTCTTTTACAACTGCTAAGATTCCATTAAAATTTTTTGCTTATGGTTTTGGTAAAATAGAACCTTTTATTTTTAAAAAGCAGACAGAATTTATAAAAAAAATAAATGAATGGGGATTTGAAACAAATCCTCATAATTTTTTGGCTAAAAATATTACAGAAATTGACAAACAATATAACAAAATTGAAAAAATTAGATCAAATCTAGATTATGATATAGATGGCTTAGTTATAAAAATTGATGATCTTCCTTTGCAAGTTAGGTTAGGAAATACATCAAACTCTCCGAGATGGGCAATTGCTTATAAATTTTCATCAGTTAAAGCTTCAACAAAAATTAATAATATAGTTATTCAAGTTGGTAGAACAGGTGCATTAACTCCTGTCGCTAAAGTTGAGCCAGTAACAGTAGGAGGGGTAGTCGTTTCTAATGCCACGTTACACAATGAAGAGGAAATTATTAGAAAGGACATCAGGATAGGAGATATTGTTACGATTCAAAGAGCTGGAGATGTTATTCCCCAAGTAGTGTCCATAGATTTAAGCAAGAGAGATAAACATTCTAAAAAATTTATTTTCCCAACTAAATGCCTTTGTGGTTCTGATACTATAAAAGAAGTTAATGCCAACACTAAAAAAATAGATGCAGTAAGAAGGTGTCTAGATAAAGAATATAAATGTCAATTTATTGCAAAAGAAAAATTAAAACATTTTGTATCTAAAGACGCCTTTAATATCGAAGGGTTAGGAAAAAAAGTCATAGATCAACTGTGGGATATAAATTTAATTAAAAAGCCGTCAGACATCTTTAATTTAGATTATAAAAGAATAGAGAATTTAGAAGGATGGGGGGAACTTTCAGTAAAAAATTTAAAAAATGCAATAAATAAATCATCAAAAATTTTACTTGATAAATTCATATATTCTCTAGGTATAAGACATATCGGCCAAGAAAATGCTAAACTCCTAGCTAATTTTTTTAAAAATATTGCAAAATTAATTGAACTTTCTAGTACTTCTAAGCGTGAAAATTTACTGAAAAATATTTCTGAATTAGATGGAATTGGGTCGGCTCAATTAAATTCTTTAAAAGAATTCTTTTCAAATAAAAAAAATAATGAGATTATATCTTCTTTAATTAAGCATTTAAAAATAGAAGACTCAAAACCTTTTAATAAAGATGGCAAGTTAAGCGGTAAGACAGTCATGTTCACTGGAGGATTTGAAAAAATTGGCAGATCAGAAGCAAAATCTTTAGTGGAAGCAAGTGGTGGAAAGGTACTTGGAAACATTTCAAATAAGTTGAGCATATTAGTCTCAGGCAATAGCAAGCCTACAAAATCAAAAATAAAAAAGGCCAAAGAGATGGGAATAAAAATTATTTCTGAAACCGATTGGTATAAGATATTAAATATTTGAACAGGCCTGCTTAAGTTGAATTACCTCTAGTTTACCCATAAATTTTTTTAGACAATTAAATACTCTTTGATGATATTCATTTAGCCAATTTTTCTCAGAAGAAGTTAATAATTCTTTTTTTATTAGCATTTTGTCTATGGGCACTAATGTTAAATTTTCAAATCTTAATTTATTTTGAGTTTTCTTTACATAAACCAAATTCTCAATTCTTATACCAAAATGACCTTTTTTATAATAACCTGGTTCATTAGAAGTAATCATGCCTTCTTTAAATTTAACTTTATTTTTTCTAGAGATAGCTTGTGGCCCTTCATGAACGTTTGAAAAATAACCAACACCATGCCCTGTGCCATGTGGATAGTCTAAACTTACATCTCTTAAAAATTTTCTTGCTGATTGATCGATTTTATCTCCACAAGAATTTTCATTAAGTTTGAATGAAGCAACGGCGATATGCCCTTTTAAAACTCTAGTAAAAATCTCTTTAATTTTGTGACTTTGCACATCAAGAGATAAGGTTCTCGTCACATCCGTTGTCCCATATAAATATTGCCCACCAGAGTCGACTAAGTACACATCGCCTTTTCTCAATAAGCGATTACTTTTTTTTTCAGCTTTATAGTGAATTATTGCACTATTTGGTCCGGTACCAGATATGGTTGGAAAACTTAAACTATGAAAGGATTTATTTTTTCTTCTAAATTCTAAAAGTTTTTGCTGTGCTGAAATTTCACTTATTTTTCTTGTTCTAAAATTATTTTTTAACCAAAATATGAATTTAGTTAATGCTACACCGTCATAAATGTGTGATTTTATAGAATTTTTGATTTCTATTTTATTTTTTAAAGATTTTAAATAATAAATTGGATCTTGTTTTTCTATTATTGAGTTAGATTTTTTAATAATTAACTTATAAAAAATAGAGCAAGTTAAATTATCTACTAAAAATGTTTTTTTAGATAAATTTAAAAAAAATTTTGATAATAAATTAAAGTCATAAATTTTTACATTCTTATTTAATCCAGCTCTAAAAGATTTATTAATTTTCTTTAAATTACAAAATAATGATACTTTTCCGTTTTCGTCAATTACAGCATGTGAGTTTGGTAGTGGTGAATAATCAGTATCTTGACCTCTTGCATTTAATAACCAGGCAATATTTTCGGAAGCCGTTGTAAATAAATAATTAACTTTATTAAATTTAATTAGCTTTACTAATCCAGCTAACTTTTGTTCGGCCTTTAGACCAGCATCTTTATCTTTAATTAAATAAAAAGGTTTAATATTTAAGTTTTTTTTACTTTTCCACAACAAATCAATTAAATTTTTATTGACTGGTTTTAAGTTTATAAAATTATTTCTAAAAAGGTTGTTCAATGAATTTTCTGTATGGAGTTTTGGATCAAATCCTAGATTTAATTTTTTTTTTTTAAAAATATTGAAGGGATATTCCTTAGGAATAACACAAATTTTAAATTGCTCACCACACTGCATGCCTGCTTGAATAGTATATCTACCATCTACAAACATATAATTTTTATTTTTTAAAATAATAGCAAAGCCGGCAGAACCTGTAAAATTAGATATGTATTTTAAATTGTCTTCAGGTGCAGGTACGTACTCACCAAAAAAATTATTATTCTTTGGCACTATATAACCATCCAAATTAAAGTTTTTAAAAAGTTTTCTTAATTTTGTTATTTTTTCCATTTTAACATTTTATTTTTTTTAAATCTTTCCCATCCTGGACTTCTATACTCATTATTAAAATCCATATCAATATCTTGGTTAAATTCGAAATCTTCTTTAGATCTTGATGCAGTTTCAATTTCATTCTTTTCTATGTTTTCATCTGGAATTTCGTTTATAAATCTTGAAGGTAAAGCATCCATCCATTCCCCATGGTATGATCTTTTCATGGCAAAAGACAAGTAGGCTTCCTTTTTGGCTCTTGTTATTCCTACATACGCAAGTCTTCTTTCTTCTTCCAGGGCTAGATCTCCTTTTTCTTCTAACGATTTTTGGTGTGGAAACAAACCCTCTTCCCATCCAGGTAAGAAAACAACATCAAACTCCAATCCTTTAGCAGCATGCATAGTCATTAAATTAATTTTCTCTCCCTCCCATTCTTTATCAATAGATGTAGCAAGCGCAACATGTTCTAAAAAAGATTGTAGATTATCATACTCTCGCATGGCTCTCAAAAGTTCTTTTATATTATCAAGTCTACTTTCATTTTCAAAATCTTTTTTATTTTTAAGCATTTCAGAGTAGCCTGATTCATCCAGTACAATTTTTAAAAGGTCATAATGTTTATTAGTTTTTACATCTATTCTCCACTTATCAATCATTTTAGTTAATAGTAACAAGCTTGTTTTCATTTTAGGTTTTAAGCTATCAGTTTCTAATTGTTTTTTTATAGAGTCTTCTAGACACAATTTATTTTGACTACCAAAGCTATATAATTGATTGAGAGTGCTCTCGCCTACACCTCTTCGTGGATTCTCAATTACTCTTTCTAAAGCTAAATCGTCATATTTTTGATTTATGATTCTTAAATACGCCACAGCATCTTTTATTTCAGCTCTTTCGTAAAACTTAGTTCCACCTAAAACTCTATAACCTAAACCCACTTTAAGAAATCTTTCTTCAAACTCTCTAGTTTGATAAATAGCCCTCACTAGAATAGCAACATTATTTAGAGAATATGTTTTTTTTAATTTATTCTCTAAAATATCACTAATATTCTCTGCTTCTTCACGACCTGTTTGGTAACAATTAAGCTTTACTTTTTCGCCGTGTTGGGCAGAAGACCAAAGTTTTTTTTCTACTCTTCCTTTGTTATGTGAAATTAAAGTTGATGCAGTTTCTAAGATATTTTTAGTCGACCTGTAGTTTTGCTCTAACTTAAAAACCTTACAGCCTTTATAAATATGATCAAAAGTTAAAAAATTTTTGATTTCTGCGCCTCTCCAGCTATAAATTGATTGATCATCATCTCCCACACAACAAATATTTTTCTGTTCATTTACTAAAAGATTTAACCATTTATTTTGAATAAAATTAGTGTCTTGAAATTCATCTACCAAAATATATTTAAAATTATTATTATAGATTTTTTTAATATCTGAGTGATTTTCAAATAATTTTACACAATATAAAATAAGATCACCAAAATCACATGCATTAAGATCTCTAATTTTAGTTTGGTAAATTTTATAAACTTTAAAAATAGATTTTTCTAATCCAGTAAACTTGTCTTCTTTGATATCTTCTGGCAACAAGCCTTTATTTTTCCATTTATCTAAGAAAGATAAAATAAACCGAGGTGTAATTTTTTTGGCATCTATTTCTTCAGCTTTACAAATATTTCTAACTATTTTTTTTTGATCGTCAGTGTCTAGAATAGTAAAATTTCCCTTTAAGCCAATTGCTTCAGCATGTCTTCTTAGGAATTTGACACTAATAGCGTGAAATGTGCCGAGCCATGGAACTGCAGTTGATTTTTCACTTACATAACTAAGTACTCTATTTTGCATTTCTTTTGCTGCTTTATTGGTGAAAGTCACACAAAGGATCTGATTTGGCCATGCTTTTTTTGAATTAATAATATGTGCTAATCTTGTGGTTAAAACTCTAGTTTTTCCAGAGCCAGCGCCAGCTACTATTAAGTTAGGGCCCTCTGTACTTAATACAGCTTCCTTTTGTTCCTTGTTTAAATTTTCTATTAATTTATTTATAGAATCCATAATCGCATTAAATATCTATATACTACTTAATTGATCAATATAAATGAATAAAAATTTTAATTTTATTTTTAAAGAAAAAAAATTTTATAAGGTCGTTTTATATTTGCTTATATTTATTGTTATTACTTTTTCAGTCTATTTTTCTATACCAAAATTTTTTAATTATACACCAAAGTTAATACAAGAAAGTTTAAGAAAAAACAGCGATATTAGTGTCAGAGACATTTCAAGTATTCAATACAAATTTTTTCCATCACCAAGACTCAGTTTGTCTGGAAGTAATTTGGTGTTTAAAGAGAATGTTCTACAAGTAGTAGGCGCAGAAATTGATATTATACTTAATCCACTAAGCATTATTAACTATAAAAAAATTGATTATCGTAAACTTTTAATAAAAGAAGGTTCAACAAAAATTGAAATTGATAAAGTAAATCAACTCTTTAACTATGTAAAAAAGAATCAAAAAAAAATTAATTTTAAGAAAAATAGTATTATTTTATTGCAAGAAAAAAAAAAATTGTTTGAAATTAACAATAGTCTCATAAACATTAATTTTAAGAAAAATAGTCAGCTAATAGTTGTAAAGGGAGTCTTCTTAAATCATAAAATTTCTTTTTTAATAGAAAATAAATCTAGAAATAAAACAAATATAATATTAAAAATTCCAGAACTAGATATATCACTTAATGCCTTATTAGAAAACAATGATGAATTCAGAACATTTGAAGGATTATTTAATCTTGAAGTTTTAAATAATATTTTTCAATTTAATTTAATTAAAGATAAAAATTTAATACTAAAAAATGGATTTATGAGAAGTAATTTAATCAACTCCTCATTTATGGGAGAAATATTTTTCAAACCATATTTTTTTTTTGATTTAGATATTCAACCATCTACTTTAAATATAGAAAAATCAATTTTTAAAATACAAAAATTTTTGTTTTCAAATGATCCTCTTGGTTTTGAGATAGTAAAAAAAATTAATGGTTCTTTAAATTTTAAAGATATGTTTGAAGGCAGTATAATTTTTAAAAATAAAGAAATCTTATTTCAAAATTTTAAAGTAGGTAAAAATACTTCAATTTTTTTAAATGGTAAAATCTCAGAATTAGGAAAAAAAGGAAAAATTAAATTTAATTTAGTCACAAATGTTAAAAAAAAAGGAAGCTCTCTTAAAAAACTTAAAATAAATGGATCTGTAATTCCTTTTTCGTCAGAAATAATTTTTGATCAAATAGTATTCGATAATGAGATTTTTACAGGCAAAAAAACAAAAAAATATGAAGAAAAATTTAAGAATGAAGTGGTTAATAACTCTTTAAATAATATATTCAACAATTCAAAAATAAATAATTTTTTTAAAATTTTTATTAATTAATTTATTTGGGCCTAGTCATTAACATAGGATTCATTATTCTATCGTACTCTCTCTCATTTAAAATTCCTGATTTAATAACCTCTTCTTTTAATGTGGTACCGTTTTTGTGAGCATCTTTTGCTATCTTTGCTGCCTTGTCGTAACCAATTCTTGGAGCAAGAGCAGTTACCAACATAAGAGAATTATCTAATAAATATTTAATTCTTTTTTCATCAGCCTTAATTCCCTTGATACAATAAAGAGCAAAAGTTTTTGAGGAATCAGCCATGATTTCAATCGATTGTAAAACATTATGTATGATTAAAGGTTTAAAAACATTTAGCTCAAAGTGTCCGTGGGATCCTGCTATAGTTATACCATTGTGGTTTCCAATTACTTTGACACAAACCATAGTCACTGCCTCGGATTGAGTTGGATTTACCTTCCCTGGCATTATGGAAGAACCAGGTTCATTAGATGGTAATATTAATTCTCCGTAACCTGCTCTTGGTCCTGATCCTAAGAATCTTATATCGTTAGCAATTTTCATTAAGCAAACCGCTGCAGTATTCATAGTTCCTGAGAAATTTACGATAGGGTCGTGAGTAGCTAACCCAGCAAATTTATTTGGTGACACCTTAAAAGGTAATTTTGTAATTTTACTAATTTCTTTAATAATTTGTTTGTCAAAGTTTTTTTTTGTATTTAAACCTGTTCCAACAGCTGTGCCACCTTGAGCAAGAAAATAAATTTCCTCTAAGGCTCTTTCGATTCTTTTTATAGATTCTTTTAATTGGTATTGATATCCAGAAAATTCTTGACCCAAAGTTAAAGGCGTTGCATCCTGCAAGTGAGTTCTTCCCAGCTTCACTATTTTATTAAATTGTTTGACTTTTTTCCCCAATTCTTTTTCTAATAATTTAAGAGAAGGTAGCAATTTATCCCTAGTTTTAATTGCAATAGATATATGCATTGCAGATGGGAAAACATCATTGGTAGATTGAGATCTATTAACGTGATCATTGGGATGAACAGGTTTCTTACTTCCTAATTTTCCACCCATCATTTGAATAGCTCTATTAGCTATAACTTCATTAACATTCATATTCGTTTGAGTGCCAGAACCTGTTTGCCAAACCTTTAATGGAAAATGACTATCTAATTTGCCTTTAGCGACTTCCTCAGAAGCTCTAATAATATACCTGCTTATTTTTTTATCTAAATCTTTGTTTTTAGCATTAACAATAGCTGCTGCTTTTTTAATGATTGCTATTGAATGAATAACTATAGGTCGTACTAAGAAATCTCCAATATTAAAATATTTTTTCGATCTTTCTGTAGACGCACCCCAATACTTATCACCATCAACTTTAATTTTCCCAATACTATCAAATTCTGTTCTGTATTTCATGAGTGATTTGAAGTTATAATATCTGTTCAGTTCAAACAAATCAAACTCGATATGGAGCAAATATGAGCAATTTTCAAAGTGTTAAAAGGTTTATGCAAACTTTTGGCCAGGAAGTTAAAGCAAAAACTGAATTCCCAAATAAAAAAATAGTTCAATTAAGATACGAACTTATCAAAGAAGAACTTGAAGAACTTAACCAAGCAATTAAAGATAAAGACATAAGAGAAGTGGCGGACGCACTTACTGATATTTTGTATGTTACTTATGGAGCGGGGCATGCTTTTGGTATCGATCTTGATAAATGTTTTAATGAAGTGCAGCAGTCCAATATGAGTAAATTAGGATCCGATGGAAAACCAATTTATAATCAAAGTGGAAAAGTGTTGAAAGGACCTAAATATTTTAAACCTAATTTAGATAAGTTTTTAAAATAATGTTAAGGGAAAAACTATTCAACGCATAGAGAGAAGTAATTTACCTTAATAGATAAAACTTAACAGCATATATTTACGTAACTCTTTAGCGTGTCACTAGAGCTAAGCGCATAAATAATTCCTATGTTACAATTAAAAGTACGAAATTTTTTTAAGGATCTAAAATCTAAAAATTTAGAATTAATGAAGACAAAAGAAAAACATAAAGATCTAAAAAAAAAAGTGAATTTAGCTGAAAAAAAGAGAAACCTCAGAAGAGGACAAAAAAGTTGGTACGATTTAAGAAAACTAAAGAAACTTAAGCTGAATATGAAAGACAAACTAGCAAGTAAATAAAAAATGAAGCTGGTTTCTCCATATATATTTTATGCCAATTAAAAAAGTTTTTAAATTTATCCAAAATAAAAAAAATTTTTTGAATAATAGAGTAATGGTTATTAATGGTTTGCATCCAACATCCACTTTAATTGGCAAAACAACAATTCTGCAACTTAAAAAAAAGGCTAAAGAAAAAAAAGAAGGTTAGACAACTGTTTCAATAAATAATTAAGAGAGATTAAGATTAGAAGCAAGCAGGAAAATATGTAGGATGGCGGGAGTTACATTTCCGGTGCGTCGGTCTTTCCTACTTTATAGTAATTCTATGCATTATTCTTTTGCAGTTTTTTATTTCACTAGCTTTATGCAAAATACTAACGTTGTCCCAGAGACAAATATCACCCTTAGACCATTCGTAAGAAAAAAGAAATTCTTCTTTGTTAACATGATTGACCAAGAAATTTTTCAAATAGTCTTTTTCATTTTCATTTACATTATTAATTTTCATCAAATGACCTGGAGAGATATATAAGGTTTTTTTCCCATTCACTATTTTCACAATAGAGTGCTCCGCATATAAATCTTTAACAGACTTTGCTCCCATTTCTTTCTCTCTTTCAATTCTTGTTATAGCGATTGGACCAGAGGAAGAAAAAACTCCAGTAGCATTTTTAATTTTTTCCTTAATTTCATTTGGTAATTTTTTATAAGCATTGAAGCCAGATGAAAAAATTGTATTTCCTTGTTCCTTCGGAACATCTATTCCCATAAGCATAGTATACCTTGGACGCTCTTCTCCAAGATAACTCGTATCTTGATGTAACCAACTAGAACCAAAAGTTAAGTTTTTATCATCAGGTTTTCTTTCAATAACATTAATATGTGGAAAATTTTCTAACCCCTTCAGTCTTGGATAAATAACTAATTCACCAATCAATTTTGCAAAATTTTGATACGATGAAGAGTCTAAATGTTGTTCTCTTATAAAAACTACCCCAAAATTGTCTAAAGTATTTTTGATTATAGATATTTTATTTTTATCTAATTTTTTAAGATTAATGTTTTCTATATACGCCCCAACATTATTTTTACCTGGCTTTATTGAAATTTTTTCCATGCTTCAAACTTGAAATTATTCACGACAACAAGTGAGCAATCAAAAGAGCAGTTCCAGTTACTCTAAAAATATTCTTCAGCACTAACCATATTTTTATTTGTTTATCGTTATTTTGATTTCTGTATAATTTTTCAATTCTCCAACTAATTAATGAAGCAAAATATGAATAAATTGAATAAACTAAATAACCTGTCATTAAATTCCTTATATAGTAACAGCACCATTTTTGCAAAAAGTAGAATTTTCATAAAAATTACGCCCTATCTTAGTCTAGGTTTTTTGTGCTAGGGTCTTGTAGAAAATAAAATAAGCTTAAAGTATAAAAATGGCTGGAAAATTAGTTACAAAACTTTCTAATAGACAATGTTTTACACTAACTGAAAAAGATACCTTAAAGATAGCAAGCGAAAAATTTCACAAACATAATGTTGGTGTTATGCCAGTACTAAATGACAAAGATAAAACCGTCATTGGAATTATTTCTGAACGAGACATTGCTCGATATATCCACAGAGATGAATTCAAAAGTGAATTATTGGTTAATAAAATAATGACCAAAAATATAATATCATGCAGTCTAAGCAATTCTGTAACAGAACTTATGGAAATGATTTCTAGTTATAAAATTAGACACATACCTATAATAGAGGAAAAAAAGCTATTGGGCATTGTTTCTATTGGGGATGTTGTAAACCATATTATCGAACAATATAAAGATGAAAATCAAAAATTAAGAGATTTCATAAATCAATGAAAAAAAATCATCATTCCTAGACTTATAGCAATTAAATTTCTAATCATTTTAGTGGCAGCTTATGTTGTATTTTTTTAATTTATAATAATTATATGGCAGAGGGGTTATAAATCCGATTAACAACATCAAAGGAACAATGTACCAATTTAATTCTGCGCCACCCATAAAAATAAAGTCTGTAAGATTCATTGATAATTCCATGCTGATCATAGAGATAAAACTCATTCCAAAGGCAGTTTTAACAGCATCTTTAAATTTAAATTTTTGTTTTAATAAAATAATTGTTTCTAAAGCCAAACTGGTAATCAACCCATTAATAATCGCTAAAATCATTACACCTAGAATAGGAAAATTTATTCCTGTTTTCTGAAAGAATAGAATAGTGCCAAAGTCTCCAATAGAGCAACCCAATAAGCACCACGCGGTATTTTTAGAGCTTCTTTTCCAGGTATGATTACAATTCCAGTTTATTTTAACAGTATCTGAATTCATTTATTTTTAGGGGCGTTTTATTATCGGACGCCCCTAAAGGATTATCTACTAACTTTTAAAAAGCTCCATTGCTTTATTTAGCAATTCTTCTGACTTTGCATGATCTCCAGCATCGTGAGCCTTCATACCTGCAGCACGCATTTTTTGAGCTTCTTCAATTTTACTATCCAGATTTTTAGCCATCATTGGACATGACCCAGCATATGCCGAGCTAGTAAAAAGAACTAACATTGATAGAATTAAAAAGTTTTTCATTGTTTTTTCCTTTCAGTTTATCTTTAAAAATTTGAGAATAAGGAAAAAAAAAAATTGATATATTAATTAATTGTCGCTGAGACATTTTGTTGTCAGGTATCCGAATCTAGCAATTTTTCTTTTCTTTTAATTTATTTAGATGTACAGCCCTATCGCTTGCTGCTTTTGTTGCCTCTTCTACATTTTTCATTGTAAATCCCATTCCTGGGAGAAAAAATATTACTGCACCTATATTATGAGGATTTTTCATCTTTTTAGCGGCTTGAGCTTCATCTGCATACTGGTTAGCTTTAGCAATTTCTGAGCTTAATTCTTTACAATTTAGAGCACTGTCATTTGGTCCTATAACATTTATCACAGTTGGAGTTGCACATGAGGCGCAGATTAAAAAAAAGCATAAAATTGATAAATTTTTTTTCATAAACTTAACTTTATATTTTTTTTCTCATAAATTTCAAGGGGTGTTCTGTTATTAGCCGTCTAAATAAGAGATTTTTTTTAACTAATATAAGATTTTAATCGAAAGACTTAAAATATAAAGCATCATTCGAAGGTGCCTGAATTGCTGCATCTATTTTTTTTGTAGAAAAATCTCTACCATTGCAATAATTGCACGCCGTTAAATATTCTTTTTCATAAACTAATTTTTGTATTTGTATCTTAAGATCTTTTAGATGAATTGAATCGTCATAGAGATTTACTATATCGGTATCATCAATTGGCACAGCTTTTAAATTACTAGCATTTGCTGAAAATGGACATCTATATAAATTACCATGGAGCAAGCTTATGATGTCACTATTACAACAAAAATTAAAAAGGTTTTTTAACTCATCTTCACTTCTTTTTTGAAAAGGTAAAATCCTGCCAGAATCAGTCCATGTTTTCATTTTAGCTAGATTATATTTAATATTATTCTTATCTAGTAAGTTTACCAGTTCATCTGCTTTTCGCTTTGATTTATCTAGTAGAACGTAATCAGATATATCAAGAATTACTTTTGGATTTTTTAAACATTCAAAATTTTCACCCTTAGGTATAAACTTCACATTGGTATAAATTGCTATTGTATCAACTTTATAATTGGATAAAAAATTAATTATTTTATGCATGTCTTTGTTCATAAAAGGGTCTCCACCAATTACTCTGAATTCATATAGTTGATCCACACAAGACATAAATCTATCAATTGAATTAAATAATATATCGATATTTGAGTTTTTAGTTTTTGAATAGTACTGCATCAGGTTTGAGCAATCTTTACACCTTAGTGAACAATGTTCTGTTATCTGAACATCTAAGGATTTAACATAAACTTTTCCTTCCTTTTTAAAAATTTCTCTTTTAACCATAGCGTTATAAAATGAGACCCAACGTTCAATTTTTAAAGGGCTTATAGATAAATTAGAGTTAGAAAAATCAGTACTATTTAATAGCAGTTCACAATCTAGAATATTGTTAAAACCTAAAGCATTAAGTTCTTTTTTTAAAAAAACATAATAATTATTTGTAATAAAAATATTCGTATCTTTATCTAATTTTTTTAATTCTACGGGAGAAAGTATCTTTAAACCACCAAAAGTGTCACCAGTTCTTTCTGTATTGGAATCACAAAAAAAATCAACTTTGATTTTATGCTGATTAAAACCAAAAAGACAAATTTCACCCACCACTCCAGCACCGTAAAGTATTATTTTTTTGTTGTTTTTTATTTTTGAATGAAACTCTGAAATCATAAATATTATTTATATGGTTAAGTAAAATTATGCATCATTTATTTTGATAATCTGTTGTTTATTAAGCCTTGTATTAATAATGCTTGAAGTAATAGACCTTACTACTTTAGTATTCAGATGACATATAAGAAATTTATAATCTTTTAACTTTTTATAATTTTTAGATAAATAAGCTGAACTTTTAACTATAAAATTATTAATCTTAAAATTCTTATAATAACTATTATTATCAATAATTATTTTAGTTTTTTGTCTAAAGTCTTTTAGTTTAAAAGAAATAGCCCTACCGAATCTCCCAGCACAAAATATAATAATCTTATTTGAAGGATCAATTTTTATTGAGTTAATTTTATCTTGGGCATTTAAGTTTTTAGAAAAAATATGATTTAAAGAAGGATAGTTTTTTTTATATTTAAGTATTTTATTTTTTTTTAATGTAAATAAGTCGATATAAATTATCATTTTAATATTAGCTATCATCTTGTTGATTGCTATATATTTTAATTTTTTTTTAAGTTTTCTTAAATAGTTATAAGTTTTTAGTGCATTATATAAACTTTTAGGAGTAGTTTTCCCTTCGGAATAAAAATTTGTCAATCTATACGAATAAACAAATTTATTTATAAGTAAATATTTTGGATGTTTTGAAATTATCGTAGCTATAAAAACCCAATCCTCAAATTGAAAAAGATTTTTAAAAAAAATTTTATTTTTTATAAGAAATTTTTTTCTTACAATCATCTTCCACACATTCCATGAAGAAAAACTATTATTTATTTTAAGTAGAGAGCTACTATATGACCTGACAGATTCATCTATCGAGTTATTATTGTCTATTCTATTATATTTTTTTTTATTAATTTCACTGTAAAACAAGAAGATATCTTTTGATTGATTTTTTTTAATTATTTCATAAGCTTTTTTAAAAGCATTAATTCGAATAAAATCATCAGCGTCTACAAAAAAAATATATTCACCTTTACATTTTTTTATTCCTAAATTCCTCGCAAATGAAACTCCATAATTTTTTTTTGTGTTTAAAATTTTTAAATTAATATTCTTTTTTTTCCATTCATTTAAAATTTTTAAAGAGTTATCTGATGAATGATCGTTGATGGCTAATACTTCGAACTCCTGGTCAAATTTGTAATATTTAGTTAATTTATAAATTGAGCTTAAACACGATTTTAAATATTTTTCTTTATTATAAACGGGTATTATAAATGAAATTTTTTTAAATAAATTTTCTGTTGTCACATTAAACACCCAGTAATCTTTTCACGTAAACAATCATTAGCTAATGCTAATTCTGCAGTCGATCCGTTGATTAAAAAACTATAAGTCTCATCTAAATTACGTCTTGACTACGTCTAAAAGCAATCTAAACATTAATCAACATTATAAATAAAGATAAGTAATAAAGTATGAAGAGACCTCATTATTTTAAACCAAATCTTAAAAATTCACAACATAATTAAAAAATCTTGATGTTTAAAAATAATTATCAAAATATTTCTCTTTTTTTAATTGTAACTAGCGGAGTAATTTTAAGGATTTATAATATTAATTTTGATGATTTATGGTATGATGAAATTATTAGCTTTTGGGTTGCTAACCCAGAACACTCCACTTTAGAAAGTTTTAAAATTCACGATAATATAGAAATTACAACACCTACTTTTAATTTTATATTAAAATTTGTTTTTGAATTATTTGGTTATGACGTGAACTTAGGAAGATATTTAGTAGGAATTTTTAGCATATTAACGATTTTAACAACCTACTATTTATCAAAAATTTTAATTGGTAATTTTTTTTTGTTACCAACTTTTTTAGTAAGCTTTAATATTTTTTTAATAAGTTATGCTCAGCAACTAAGAGTTTATTCAGTGTTAATTTTTTTTGCCTCACTATCATTAATTTTTTTTTTAAAACTACTAAATGAAAAAATAAAAAAAATAGACGTTATTTACTTTTTAATTACTTTATTAATACTTATTTCTTTACATTTATTTTCTCTATTCATCGTTGGCTCTTATATTCTCTATTTATTATTAGTTTATGTAAAAAAAAAAAAAACTTACTTCTACTTAAACTTAATTTTATCTATAATTTCAATTGTTGCTATAGCTTATTACGTTCCCTACATTCTAAATTTTTCAGATTATCTTAATTCAAATTTAGAAGTTAATTATTTCTTTCATGAAAAAACATCATTAAGTTTTTATACTAATTTTTATTTTTCGAAATTTTTTGGGTCAAGACTAATCGGTGCAATATTTTTATTATCTTTGATTATCTTAATTTTTAAGAATAAAAAATTATTTTTAAAACTAGACAAGCATCTAGTAATCTTATTTGTTATTATCTTATCTTATTCTATACCTTTAATATTTGGATATATATTTAACCCAATTCTCCTATCAAGATATGTTAGCTATTTAGTTATATTTATAGTGTTATTAATTTCATCGTTGATTTTCAAAATTTCAAACAAAAATAAAAGAAATTATTTTATTATTTTTTTAATTTTAATTACTTTTGGAAATCATTTTACAGAGCAGTCATTTAAGCAATTTTATAACTCAAGAGTGCCACATAATCCTGAATACACTAAAGCAATAAAGTATATCGATAAATCTAATATTAAAAATTACTCATTAAAAATAGAAAAAATGAAAAACAACGAAGCTTCAATTAATGCAATCAATAACTATATCAAACATATTGGTAAAAAAAAAAACATAGCTTTAGTTTTTATCGAAATTGAACAATCCGTAAAAATGCCAATGTGGATAATATGTCCAATGGATATCAACGAGAAGCATTGTCCTTTGCCAAAAAAAATTGAAAACTACACCGTTTTAGAAGAAAATAGTTTTAATAGTATTAATTTAAAACTTGTGCAAAATAACGAATGATAAATTTAATTTTAAAAAAATTATTACAGCAATATTAAAGTTAATACATTGTATTTTATAAAATGCACATAATTGTAACCCCGGTTTATAATGATTGGAGATCATTAAACAAATTACTGTATGAAATTAACGAAAAGTGTAAAACTAAAGAATTAATTAAAATTCTAATTATAGATGATTTTTCAAATATAAAATCTTCAATAAACATAAAAAAGCTAAACAAAATTCACGAAATTAAAATCTTAAAGTTAATTACAAATTTAGGAAGTCAAAAAGCAATTACTATAGCGCTTCATTATCTGAAGAAAATAAAATCTTCTTTTTACATAACTATTATGGACTCAGATGGTGAAGATAGTCCTGCTCATATTGTAGAAATGCTTGATTTAGCAAAAAAAAACAAAGATAGTATTGTTGTTTCCTGCCGCAAAGAAAGAAAAGAAAGTCTATTAATAAAAACTTGTTATAAAATTCACTTAACATTAACCTTTTTTTTAACAGGTAAATGGATTTCTTTTGGAAATTTCAGCTCCTTTCATTCAAAAAATATCCATAAAATTTTATCAAATAATAGTTCTTGGCATGCTTATTCAGCAGCAATAATAAAAAATGCTAATATTAAAAAAACGTACTCTACTAGGCTTAAAAGATATTACGATAAATCAAAAGTTAGTTTTTTATTTCTAATAAATCATTCTATAAAAATTATGGCAGTTCTTTATAATAGAATTTTTCTTTTCTCTCTTTTCTATATATTTTTAATAAATAAATTATTTAAAGAATTTGATTTTTTGCTTTTAACATTGATATTTACAATAAATATTTTAATAATTTCAAGTATTATTAAAGATTATGTAAAAAAAAATAAAGATTTTTTAAGTTATATAAAAAATATTAAAAAAATTAAATAAAATATGAGTAAATACCCCGAACCTAGCTACTAGAATCTTTACATAGCAACAACTTCACTTTTGCAAAACATAGAAGTTCAGGTGAAATTGTGTGTAAAACTAATCTAAATACCAATCAGCATTATAAATAAAGAGAAGTAGAAGAGTTGTAAGGGGCGTTCTGTTACCCGGTGCCCCAAGCCGTGCTATTATAATTAACTAAAAGTTAATTATGCAGCAAGTGCGTAACTTTCGTTAGCATTTAAAATTAGCCCGTTACGTCGGAACTATCTCGAACGAAAAAAAAACCTTTAGACACCCGTCGATCCTAATTCACCCCCATAAGTTGTAAATGGTGGAGGTGGTGGGTACTGCCCCCACGTCCGTGATGGTTATTACGAAATTCGTTTATCGTCATAGTTGGAAAACCAACAATATTAATATAAAACTTGTTGCGAGAGATTCAATAAATAAATTCATTATGAAACTAACAATAGAACAAAAACAAGAGATAGCTGAACAACAGTCACAAAAGAACACCACTAAAAGAGTAACCTCTCCTGAATTAGAAAAAATTCTTTACGATGCTATTCCTGTATTAGATCACGGATTTATTCGTGTAGTTGATTATATGGGAGACGATACCTCAATTGTTCAATCAGCTAGAGTGTCTTACGGAAAAGGAACAAAAAAAGTTTCAACAGACGAAGGCTTGATAAAGTATTTAATGAGGCATTGGCACTCAACCCCCTTCGAAATGTGTGAAATTAAATATCACGTTAAGCTCCCAATTTTTATAGCAAGACAATGGATTAGACATAGGACCGCAAACGTCAATGAATATTCAGCAAGATATTCAATTTTAGATAAAGAATTTTACATCCCAAACAAAGAACAACTATCAGCTCAGTCTACAATTAACAGACAAGGCAGAGGAGATTTAATAACAGGAGATCAAGCGGATGAAGTCCTTAAAATTTTAAAAGATGACGCAACTCAAACATATGGCAACTATGAAAAAATGCTCAACGAAAGATTTGATGGAACAGTTATAGATGAAAAAAAATCCGGACTAGCAAGAGAACTTGCGAGAATGAATTTAACTTTAAACTCTTATACGCAGTGGTATTGGAAAACTGATTTATTAAATTTATTAAATTTTTTATTTTTAAGGGCAGATAGTCATGCACAATATGAAATTAGAGTTTATGCTGAAGCTATGCTGGAGACAGTTAAAAAATGGGTGCCTATTACGCACTCTGCTTTTTTAGACTATAGAGTAGGTGCAGCACATATTTCCGGAAAAGGATTAAAAATAATTAAATCTATGCTAAGTGGTAAAGAAGTTAAATACGAAGATTCTGGTCTTGGTAAAAGAGAATGGAATGAATTAATGGAAGTTTTAGATTTACAAAAAACTATATAAATTTTTCAGATACTTTCTTAGCTATATCTTTAAACAATAGTGACACCTCGTGTTCAGGAGACGAGTAAGTTAATGGTAGACCTTTGTCAGATGACACTCTCAAGTCTTGATGAAGAGGAATCTTACCTAAAAATTCTTTACTAAAATCTTTAGCAGCTTTTTCAACTCCACCTTCACCAAAAATTTTATATTCTTTTCCATCATCACCCTTAAAAAAACTCATATTATCTACTAGTCCAATTATATTAATCTTTGTTTTATCAAACATTTGAATTCCTCTTTTAACATCTAGCAATGCCATATCTTGAGGTGTTGAAATAATGATTGCTCCATCTATCATTATGTCTTGAGCAAATGTAAGTTGTGTATCTCCTGTTCCTGGGGGCATATCAACAATTATATAATCAAGATCTTTCCACAATACTTTTTCTGTTAAAGTTTTGATCGCACTTATGACCATAGGTCCTCTCCATATCATAGGTGTTGTTTCATCAACTAAAAAACCCATGGACATACATTGAACTCCATGACTATCGATAGGTACTATATATTTTCCGTCCTTAGTTTCAGGTTTTTCATTTTTACCAATTAATTTAGGAAGAGATGGACCATAAATATCAGCATCAAGAATACCAACTTTTTTATCTAGATTTTTTAATGCAAAAGCTAGATTGACAGCAAAAGTAGACTTACCAACCCCGCCTTTAGCGCTAGACACCATTATGGTATACCTAGTTTCTTTTATGGGTTTTTTTTCAAATTGTTTTTTTACAAAATCTTCTTTTTTTTTTTGGATCATTTTAGCTTTTCTAAGATGAAATATATTAACTAGTTAACTTGTTTTTAACAATAAAGTAAGTATATAAAAAGCAATGAATTTTAAAGATAAGATTTTTAAATAATTATAAAATTGCATTATGCAAGGGTTTCCTAAACATTACACTAAAGCTGAAAGTTTACATTTATTAAAAAAAAATGAAAAAAAACTATTAATTAAAGTACCAAAATTAATTTATTTTACCAAAAAAGCGTATTTAGATAATCCTGATAATACATTCAATAAAATTAAAACTATTTTTAAAAAAAAAAGAATAATAATAAGATCATCCTCGTTATTAGAAGATGGCCTCAACCAATCTCTTGCCGGAAAATTTAAATCTTTTGACAATTTACTTGTTGAAAAAAAAACAATACATAAACATGTTAACAAAGTTATCAGTGATTTTAAAAATAAAAACGATCAAATTATTATTCAGGAATTTATTTCAAAAGCAGATTTATCTGGAGTAATATTTACTAGAAATATAAATAATAATTCACCTTATTATATTATTAATTTTGATAAGTCTGGCTTCACTAATTTAGTAACCTCTGGCAGTTCAAATCCGTTAATGCAGACCATTACAATAAAAAGACACAACAAAGGAAGTTATAAATTTTTTAATAGAGAATTAAAATCAATAAAAAAAATAGAAAACCTATTTAAAAATGATAGGCTTGACATAGAATTCTGCAGAAAAAAAAATATTTTATATATTTTTCAGTGCCGACCATTAAAAAATCTTTCTAAAATAAACGACAAAGAATTTGATGAGGTTCTTATTAATGTTGAAAAAAAAATAAAGAAAATAAAAAATCAAATTCCAAACCTTTTTGGTAAAACCACTTACTTTGCAAATATGGCAGATTGGAATCCTGCTGAAATGATAGGTATAAGACCATCTCCTTTGAGCATAAGTCTTTACTCAGAATTGATTACAGATGAAACCTGGGCAAAACAAAGAAAAAATTATTTATACCAAGATGTAAGGCCAAATCCTTTAATGATAAATTTTGTTGGATCACCCTACATAGACTTGAGGGTAGACTTTAATTCTTTTCTACCAGCAAATTTACCCGATAAGATAAAAGAAAAAGCAGTTAATTTTTATTTAAAAAAAATTAAAAAAAATCCAAGCTTACAGGATAAAATTGAGTTTGAATTAATAGAAACTTGTTACGACTTCAATACTAAAAAAAATTTATTAATTTTTTTAACACAGCAGGAAGCAAATATTTATACAAAAAGTTTAAAAAATTTAACTAATAAAGTTTTTAATAAAAATTTATTAGAATCAGAAATTAACAAAATCAAGAAATTAGAGAAAAAAATAGAGATTTTAAAAAAGAGTAGATTACCTGAAATACAGAAAATATTTTTTTATATAAATGACTGTAAAAAATTTGGAACACTTCCCTTTGCAGGTGCTGCACGAACTGCTTTTATAGTGACAAAGATATTAAGATCTCTGGTAAAAGCTAATATTTTAGAAGAAAAAGATTTAGAAAACTTTTATCAATCAATTCCAACAGTCACAAAAAAAATGCAATCTTTGTACAAGCAAACGGATAGTATTGACAAAAAGAAAATGTTCTTAAAAATATATGGACACTTAAGACCCTCAACATATTCCATATCTTCCAAGAATTACAAAGAGAAATTTAATGAATATTTTTCAAAAAAGATAAAAAGTGAAATATTTTCACATCAAAAAATGCATCTAACAAAAAAAAAAGAGAAGCAGGTTAATTTAATTTTTAAGAAACATGGTTTGAAAACTACTTGTAAAATTTTTTTTGATTTTGCATCTAAATCTATTAGCCTAAGGGAGCATGCAAAATTAATATTTTCAAAATCAATTAATGAAATATTTATAAATCTAATCAAACTATCTAAAGAAATGAAAATTTCAAGAGATGACTTAGAATATGTTTCAATAAAAAATTTTATTATTTATTATAGCAATGTTGAACCAGAAAAATTAAAGATCTTATTGATGAAGGAAATTAAAAAAAATAAAATAAATGCAAAATATTTAAATTTAATTGAGTTTCCAGAACTTATAACAAGTGAAAAAGACATATATTGTCATGAGCAAAGATCAAGAAAAGGAAACTTTATAACTAACAAAACAACAAATGGAGAGATTATATCTTTCAGTAAAATAAAAAAATACTCAACGTTAGCCAATAAAATTGTTTTGATTGAAAATGCAGATCCTGGTTATGATTTTATTTTTTCCTATAAAATTAAAGGTTTAATAACTGAATATGGAGGTGCAAATTCACATATGTCTATTAGATGTCTTGAGCTTGGTATACCAGCAATTATTGGCATCGGAAATAAAGATTATAAGTTAATTAGTACAAAAAATTTTATTCTTATAAACTCTAAACAAAAATATTTTAAAATTATAAGTTAACAAGTATGCACAATATTTTAATCACTCAAAGACTGACAGAAAATAATCATAACGAACTAGTTTGGTCCTTAGAAAATAATTGGTATAAATTTTTTAAAAAAAAAAATATTAATTTAATCCCTTTAAATTCTAATCTTAAAAATTTTAATAAAATAATTAAAACAAAACCTTTGGGAATAATATTTTCTGGGGGAAATGATTTAAATTTTTTGAAAAAAGTAAAAGTTAATTTAATACGTGATAACTTAGAAAAAAAAATACTAAAAATAGCATTAAAAAAAAAAATTCCAATTCTTGGTGTTTGTAGAGGCTTTCAATTAATTGCTAATTTTTTTAAATGTAAAATTACCCTACAAAAGGGTCACGTTCGAACCATTCATAATTTAAAAATAAATAAACAAATATTCACACACAAACTAAAAAGCATTAAAGTAAATTCTTTTCATAACTTCGTTGTCAAATTTCTACCAAAGAATTTTGAGTTAATTATTAAACATAATGATAACTCTATAGAGATTGCATATTCAAAAAAATTAAAAATATTAAATTTAATGTTTCACCCTGAAAGAAAAAATATTTCACAAAAAGCTATCAATAAAATAGTTTTTTCACATTTTAACATTAAATGAAATTTATTTTACTTGCAGCTGGTAAAAGTACAAGACTTTACAAAAAAATAAAAAAAAATAAATGTCTACTTAAAGTAGGAAAAAAAACTTTGATTGAGAACACAATTTTAGCGGTACAAGAAGCAAAAATTCTTGACCTATCTATTGTAGTTGGTTTTAAAGCTAAAAAAATCAAATCACATTTAAAAAAATACAATAAAATTAAATTTATTATAAATAAGAAATATAATTCAAGGGAAATGCTTTATTCTTTAATTTTAGCATTAAAAAAATATAACACTAATATTATATTTGGTTACTCTGATGTTATTATTTCGAAGAAAGTTTTGCAAAAAATTATTGTTTTAAATAAATCAAATATAACCATTCCTATTTTATCTAATTGGAAAAAAATATGGAAAATAAGAAACAAAAATCCATATAAAGATGCTGAGACATTATTTGTAAAAAAAAATATGCAACTTAAGTCAATTGGAGAAAAAATAACTAATTTAAATAAAATAAAATATCAATTTATGGGATTAATCTATATTCCAAAAAATAAGAGAAATCTTGTGCTGAGTCATTATAAAAAAATAAAGAAAAAAAATAATTTACATTTGACGACTTTTATAAACAACCTTGTAGAAAAAAAAATAACAGTGGACTGCATCAATACAAAAGACAATTGGTATGAATTCGATGATTATGAAGACTACAAAAATTATAAAAAAAATTATTTATAACTTTTGAATTAAATCTTATAAAAGACCATACCGTAGGTCTTTCCTTCCATTACTTAGCGTATTTCTGCTTTTAGGTCGGACATAATACCGCTTTAAGTTAACTTGTTTTTGCTAGTAAAGTAACTATATACAGGTGGATGAACTTCAAAGATAAAATATTTAATAATCAATCACCATGGGGATCTAGTCCTTCAGGTAATGGATCTGGAAACGCAAATCAGCCACCAAGTCTCGATGAAATTATAGCCAATATTCAAAAAAAAATTAATCAGTTTTTCCCAGGTGGAAAATCTGGTGGAAGCAAACCTATTTTTCTAGGCCTAATTATCTTAGTTTTTCTTTGGTTAGCAAGCGGACTTTACAGAGTGCTTCCAGATGAACAAGGAGTTGTTTTAAGATTCGGTAAATTTGTAAAAACTACTCAACCAGGCTTAAACTATCATTTACCATTACCAATCGAGAGAGCGTTAACTCCTAAAGTTACAAAAGTTAATAGAATTGATATCGGTTTTAGACCAGCTAGTGATAACGGAAGAGTTTCTGGTGTAGGCAATGTTCCTGAAGAAAGTTTAATGTTAACAGGAGATGAAAATATTGTAGACATAAACTATTCGGTATTTTGGTTAATTAAAGACGCAGAAAAATTTCTATTTAATATTCAGAGTCCAGTAGAAACTGTTAAAGCCGCATCCGAAACTGCAATGAGAGAAGTTATTGCAAGAAGTGAAATTCAATCGATTTTAACTGAAGGAAGATTACAAATTGAAACCGATGTGCAAGAAATTACCCAAAGTATTCTAGATGAGTACGGTTCAGGTATTCAAATTACACAAGTGCAAACTCAAAAAGCAGATCCACCAAATCAAGTAATTGACTCTTTTAGAGATGTGCAAGCTGCCAGAGCAGATAGAGAAAGATCTAAAAATGAAGCAGAAGCTTATGCTAATGACGTAATTCCTAGAGCAAGGGGTGAAGCTGAAAAAATTTTACAAGAAGCTGATGCATACAAAAAACAAGTTGTTGCAGCAGCTGAAGGTGATGCTAGTAGATTTTTAGCAATTTACAACGAATATAAAAATGCAAAAAAAGTAACACAAGAACGAATGTATTTTGAAACTATGGAGAAAGTTTTAGCTGATATTGAAAAAGTTATTATCGATAAAAATTCTGGTCAAGGTGTGGTTCCTTACTTAGCCCTGCCAGAGCTAAAAAAGAAAGGGAACACTAATTAATGAAACTTCCTAAATTTTTAATACCCGCAATTGTTTTAGTTGGTGTGATTATGTTTCAAGCAGCTTTTATTGTTAAAGAAACCAATCAAGCTATCGTTTTACAGTTTGGTAATCCAAAAAAGATTATTACTGAAGCTGGATTAAAATTTAAATTACCTTTTATTCAAAATGTTGTTTTCATAGATAAAAGAATTCTAAATTTAGATAACGCACCAGAGGAAGTTATTGCTGCAGATCAAAAAAGATTAATAGTTGACGCTTTTGCAAGATTTCAAATTGTAGATCCTTTAAAATTTTATATTTCAGTCGGTAACGAGAGAGTTGCTAGATCAAGATTATCAACGATTATAAACTCAAGAATTAGAGGTGTTTTAGGCACACAAGAATTATCTACGTTACTTTCAAAAGAAAGAGCAAAGCAAATGGCAATTATTCAAAATGATGTAAACGAGGAAGCCAAAAGCTTTGGAATTAAAATCGTAGATGTTAGAATTAAAAGAGCTGATTTACCTCAAGCAAACAGTGAGGCTATTTACAAAAGGATGCAAACAGAAAGACAAAGAGAAGCAAAAGAATTTAGAGCAGAAGGAGCAGAGATTGCTGCTAAAATTACTTCAACAGCTGATAAAGATGTAACAGTACTTTTGGCTAACGCAAACAAGCAATCACAAATTTTTAAAGGAGAAGGTGATGGCCAAAGAAACAAAATATTTGCTGATGCTTACGGAAAAGACCCTGAGTTTTTTGGTTTCTATAGAGCAATGCAAGCTTACGAAACTGCTTTAATAGGTGGAGATACTTCTTTAATCCTTTCACCTGATAGTGATTTCTTCAAATTTTTTGGAAAAGCGGGAATAACCAAAAGACCTTAATTCATTTTAATGAAAGATTTAATCTCGGCCTTAGGATTATTTCTCTTTATAGAAGGATTATTTTTTGCCATTTTTCCAACAAGAATAAAAAATATGCTTAAAGCTATAGAGAAAAGTTCCGAAACTAGATTAAGAAGTATGGGAGTTTTTTTTTTAATATTAGGCTTTTTAATTATTTGGTACATAAAACATTAAATGAAATTATTTAAAAAGATATTATTAACTTTTGTAATTTTGAATCTTGGGTTTATAAGCTCTTCAAACGCTAAACCTATCCCAGACTCTTTTGCCGATCTTGCAGAAAAACTAATGCCTTCAGTTGTAAATATTTCAACAACTCAAACTATTAAGACCAGTTCTAACCAACTTCCTTTTAAATTTCCTCCAGGTTCACCCTTTGAAGAAATGTTTAAAGATTTTAATCAACCAACTGAAAGAAAGGCTACTTCTTTAGGATCAGGTTTTATTATTAATAAAAACGGTACTATTATTACAAACAATCACGTTATCAATAATGCTGAAGATATTGTTGTTAGAGTTGGAGACAAAGAGTATGAAGCAAAAGTTTTAGGACAAGATCCCTATTCTGATCTTGCAGTATTAAAGATTGATACAAATGAAAAATTTATACCTGTTAAATTTGGAAATTCAGACAAAGCAAGAGTAGGTGATTGGGTTGTTGCTATTGGAAATCCCTTTGGATTAGGTGGAACAGTAACCTCAGGAATTATTTCGGCAAGAAATAGAGATATTAATTTAACACGTTATGATGATTTTATTCAAACTGATGCTTCTATTAACCAAGGTAATTCAGGTGGACCTTTATTCAATTTAGATGGAGATGTAATAGGAATTAACACTGCAATTATTGCACCTGGACAATCTGGTTCAATAGGTATTGGTTTTGCTATTCCATCAAACGCTGCATCAAATGTAATTAATCAATTAATCAAGTATGGTGAAACAAAAAGAGGTTGGTTAGGTGTTAGAATACAACAAGTTACAAAAGAAATTGCTGACGTTGAAAAATTAAAAAACACAGAAGGCGCACTAGTCGCTAGCGTAGGAGAAAAAAGTCCAGCAGAAAAAGCAGGTCTTAAGGCAGGGGATATTATTTTAAAATTTGATGAAAAAAAAATAAACACAATGAGAGACTTGCCAAAAATAGTTTCAAATACAGAGGTTGGCAAAACAGTAGAATTAAAAATTTGGAGAAATAGAAAACTTATCACTAAAAAACTTACATTAGGCAGACTAGAATCTTCTGATGATTTTAAAGCAGAAAATAAAAAATTTAAACCAAAAATTAAAGAAAAAGACACAGAAATTGAAACATTAAAAATAACAGTAAGGAATATTACTGCGAACGACATTAAAGACAGAAAATTAGAAAAAAACATAAAAGGAGTTGTGATCACAAGCATCTCAAGTAAAAGTGCTGTAGCAGGAATGTTACGAGAAGGAGACATTATTACCGAAGTACAAAAAAATATAGTTTTAAATTCCAAACAATTAAACAAGTTAATTGAAAGCATTTATAAAAAAGGTGAACAAACTTTATTGCTTACAATTATCAACAGCAGCAACCAAAGAAGATATCTTGGTGTCAAAACTAACTAGGCTTGTCTAAGAAAATTATTCTTATTGCTGGTCCTACCGCTTCTGGAAAATCTAAATTAGCTATCGAAATTGCTAAAAAAATTAAAGGCGAGATTATAAATGCTGACAGCATGCAGGTTTACAAAGAGTTTTCTATTTTATCTTCGAGGCCATCGTCAATAGATTTAAAAAAAGTTAAACACCATCTTTATGGTTTTCAATCTGCTAAAAAGCATTTCTCAACAGGAGTATGGTTAAAACTAGTTAAGAAAAAAATCAACCAATGTTTAAAAAAAAAAAAAATTCCAATTCTTGTTGGTGGAACGGGCTTATATTTTGAAGCTATCACTAAGGGGATGAGTAAAATTCCTAATATTAGTTTTAAAAAAAGAGATAAAATTAGGAAATTACAAAAAAAAATAGGTCAAAAAAATTTCTACGAAAAACTTTTAGAAATAGATCCTTTAATAAAAAATAAAATTGAACCATCTGACACCCAGAGATCTCTTAGAGCGTATGAAGTAAAAAAACATACAAAGAAATCTATTTTTGATTGGCATAAACTAACAAAACCAGAATTTAAAAAATTTCAAATATTCAAGATATTCATTGATGTTCCAAGAGAAAAATTATTAAAGAATATTTCAAATCGAATTGAACAAATGTTTAAAAGCAACTGCACCAAGGAAGTAGAACGTTTTTTAACGTTAGGTATTAGTTCTTCACTATCAGCCAATAAAATAATTGGAGTTAAGGAAATTAAAAACCTTTTATCTGGAGTTGTAAGCCTGACTCAGGTCAAAGAAAATATTAATATTAAGACAAGACAATACGCGAAAAGACAGGTTACATGGTCAAGAGGACACATGTTAGATTGGAATAAGCTTTATTCAAACAGTTTTAGCACTCTATCAAAAAAAATTTTAAAAGTTACAAGCTAAAACTTGACCACAGAAATTTCTTCGATAGATTGGAGAAATGCCAAAATTATTATCAGGTGCAGAAATAGTTTTTAAAGCTCTTGAGGACCAAAATGTTGATCATATTTTTGGATATCCGGGGGGCGCCGTACTTCCTATTTATGATGAATTAAAGAATCATAAAACCATCAAACATATTTTAGCTAGACACGAACAAGGTGCAGGACATGCAGCTGAAGGTTATGCGAGGTCATCAGGTAAGCCTGGCGTTGTGTTAGTTACCTCAGGACCAGGAGCAACTAACGTAGTAACAGCTTTAGCAGATGCTTACATGGATTCAATTCCATTAGTTTGTATTAGTGGACAAGTCCCAACACATTTAATCGGAACAGATGCCTTTCAAGAATGCGACACGACGGGAATAACAAGACCATGCACAAAATATAATTGGTTAGTTAAAGATGTAGATGATTTAGCAAAAATTTTACACACAGCTTTTGAGGTAGCAACAACTGGAAGACCTGGCCCAGTGTTAGTTGATATTCCTAAAGATATTCAGTTTAAAAAAGGAAATTATAATTTTAGAAAAAATAAAAATTCTAAAAAACTAAATAATAAAGCAAAGAATAAAGTTTCTGAAAATGAATTAGATCAACTCATAACAATGATGAAGAAATCATCTAAACCCATCTTTTATACAGGAGGTGGAGTAATCAATTCCGGCCCAAAGGCCAGTGAGTCATTAAGAGAGCTTATTTCTATAACTGGCTTTCCAATTACTTCTACGCTCCAAGGCTTAGGTGCTTATCCTGGTGACGATCACCAGTTTTTAGGAATGCTTGGGATGCATGGAACTTACGAAGCCAATAATGCAATGCATGATTGTGACTTAATGATAAATATTGGTGCAAGATTTGATGACAGAATCACGGGTAAAATTGATGAGTTCTCTCCAAAGTCTAAAAAGGTTCATGTTGATATTGATCCTTCTTCTATAGGTAAAATTGTAAAAGTAGATTTAGCTCTAGTTAGTGATGTTGATGTTTTTCTTTCAGCTTTGATTAAAAGATTTAAAGAAAAAAATAAAAATTTTATAGATGTTAATAAAGGAAATATTGAGAAATGGTGGAAGCAGATTAATAAATGGAGAGAAAAAAAATCTCTAGGTTATAAAAATAGCGATACTATTATTAAGCCCCAGCACGCAATTGAAAGACTTTATGAACTTACAAAAAATCAAGATACTTTTATTACAACTGAAGTAGGCCAACACCAGATGTGGGCTGCTCAGTATTATAAATTTAATAAACCTAACAGATGGATGACCTCAGGTGGATTAGGAACTATGGGTTTTGGTCTGCCAGCTGCAATTGGAGTACAAATTGCAAATCCAGGAAAATTGGTTGTTGATATTGCAGGGGAAGCTTCCGTTTTGATGACTATGCAGGAAATATCAACTGCTGTTCAATATAAGCTACCAATAAAAATTTTTATATTGAATAACGAATACATGGGAATGGTTAGACAATGGCAAGAATTATTGCACGAAAAAAATTATTCAGAAAGCTACACAGCTGCTTTGCCTGACTTTGTAAAATTAGCAGAAGCTTACGGTTGTGTAGGTATAAGAGCTAATAAACCAAGTGAATTAGATGAAAAAATTAAAGAAATGATAAATATAGATAGACCTGTTATTTTTGACTGCAGGGTTGATAAAATGGAAAACTGCTATCCCATGATACCTTCCGGTAAAGCACATAACCAGATGCTATTAGGACCAGAAGATGAAAAAGTAATTTCTGAAGAAGGGAAAACTTTAGTTTAATGGCTAAATCAAAATCAGCTTATAGTGAGCCTACAAAACTTGGAAAACGAGATCACCATATCATTGTTGTTTGGGTTGACAATGAAACTGGAGTACTGGCACGAGTCGTAGGACTTTTTTCTGGCAGAGGTTACAATATTGAATCATTAGCAGTAGCAGAGGTCGATAAATTAAAACATTTGTCTAGAATTACTATTGTCTCCATTGGAACTCCTGAAGTAATAGAACAAATAAAATTACAATTAAGAAAACTTCTTTGTGTTCACAAAGTTGCCGACTTTAACAGAAGTGATCCAGATATATTATTTAGAGAACTTGCTCTTTTTAAAATTGTTTCTTCAACAAAAAATCAAGAAAAAGTTAAAAAAGCTTGTAAAAAATATAATTCAGTTATCTTGGATAAAACAAAAAAGTCTTTTGTTATTCAAATAACTGCTTTAAGAAGAGAGGTTGATAAATTAATTAAATTAATTAGCCCGTGGGGTTTAATTAGCATCTCAAGAACAGGTGCTGTTGCCATGACAAAAGGACCGGAAGTATTTAAATAAAACTAGGAGAAAAAAATGAAAATGTATTATGAAAAAGACACTGATGTAAACTTAATTAAAGAAAAAAAAGTTGCAATTTTTGGTTATGGTAGCCAAGGACATGCACATGCATTAAATTTAAAAGATAGTGGAGTAAAAGAAGTTGTTGTTGCTCTTAGAGAAGGTTCTCCAAGTATAAAAAAAGCTGAAAGCCAAGGTTTAAAAGTTATGTCTCTTTCAGAAGCTGCAGCTTGGGCTGATGTAGTTATGATTTTAACTCCCGATGAATTACAAGCACAAATTTACAAGAACCATGTTGAGCAGAGAATGCGAGAGGGAACAAGTTTAGCTTTTGCTCACGGTTTAAATATTCATTACAAACTTATTGAATCAAGAAAAGATCTCGATGTGTTTATGGTTGCACCTAAAGGACCTGGTCACTTAGTTAGAAGTGAATACCAAAAAGGTGGTGGGGTTCCTTGTTTGATGGCAGTGCACAAGGACAGCACAGGCAAAGCAAGAGACCTTGCAATGTCGTACGCTGCCTGTATTGGTGGAGGCAAATCTGGAATAATTGAAACAAACTTTAAAGATGAATGCGAAACAGATTTATTCGGAGAACAAGCTGTTTTATGTGGAGGCCTTGTAGAACTTATCAAAAATGGTTTTGAAACTTTAACAGAAGCTGGTTATCCACCTGAAATGGCATACTTTGAAGTTTTACACGAAGTAAAGCTGATTGTGGATTTAATTTATGAAGGTGGAATTGCAAACATGAATTATTCTATTTCTAACACTGCGGAATATGGTGAATATGTTTCTGGTAAAAAAGTAGTAGACAGTAAGTCTAAAGAAAAAATGAAAGAAATCCTTAAAGATATTCAATCTGGTAAATTTACAAAAGATTGGATGGAAGAATGTAAAGGTGGCCAAAAAAACTTTCTTAAGATGAGAGCTGATTTAGCTAAGCATCCAATTGAAGAGGTGGGAAAAAAACTAAGAGATATGATGCCTTGGATTGGAAAGAACAAATTAGTTGATCAGTCTAAGAACTAAAAGTAAAAAAATATCTTTAGATGAAAAATCAGAGATCTTTTGTACGACGTACAAAGTAAAACTATTATTCTAGCTTTAGAAGACACTGGTTCAGTAGGTATTTTGTACAAGGATTAAGCTAAACTAAACAACTCTCTGTCCAAATTAGTTTAATATTTAAAAAATCTTTGGCAAATACTCTTTTTGATTGTATTATAAGTAGATTAAATATCTTCAATTTAACTAAGATATTAGAATAAAAAAAAGGGACATGAGCGACAAAAATAGAATTATAATATTTGATACAACAATGCGAGATGGTGAACAATCTCCAGGCGCATCAATGAGTTTAGAAGAAAAAATTCAAATCTCCAGAGTATTCGACGAACTTGGTGTTGACGTTATAGAAGCAGGTTTTCCAATTGCTTCACCTGGTGACTTTGAGGCAGTATCAGAAATCAGTAAAATATTAAAAAATTCAATACCGTGTGGGTTAGCTAGAGCCACAAAAAAAGATATCGATGCATGTAGAGATTCACTGAATCATGCCAAGAGATTTAGAATACATACTTTTATTTCCACAAGTGCCCTTCACATGAAGCACAAACTGAATAAATCTCCAGAAGAAGTTTTAGCTGCAATTAAAGAAAGTGTTTCTTATGCTAAAAAATTTACTGATGACGTTGAATGGTCTTGTGAAGATGGTACGCGAACAGACATGGATTATATGTGTAGATCAGTTGAACTTGCAATTAATTCAGGAGCAACAACTATAAATATTCCAGATACAGTTGGCTATTCAGTTCCTTCAGAGTTTAAATCAATCATAGAAACTTTATTAAACAAAGTTCCAAATATCGACAAAGCTATTCTTTCCACTCACTGCCACAACGATCTTGGTTTAGCTGTTGCGAACTCTTTAGCTGGAGTAATGGCAGGAGCGAGACAGGTCGAATGTACAATTAACGGAATTGGTGAGCGTGCTGGAAATGCTGCTCTTGAAGAAATTGTTATGGCCATGAAAACAAGAAATGATTTAATGCCATTTTCAACAGGGATTAATACAAAATTAATAAGCAAAGCATCAAAAGTTGTATCGAACGCAACTGGGTTTCCAGTTCAATACAATAAAGCCATAGTTGGGAAAAATGCTTTTGCACATGAGTCAGGCATTCACCAAGATGGAATGCTTAAGAATAGTAAAACCTATGAAATCATGACACCTGAAAGTGTTGGTGTTAAAAAAACTTCTTTAGTTATGGGAAAACATTCGGGCAGACATGCTTTCAAGGACAAGCTAAGTGACTTGGGTTACGTTGGAGTAACAGACGATGTTATTCAATTAGCATTTGGTAAATTTAAAATATTAGCTGATAAAAAAAAACATATCTATGATGAAGATATCGCAGCATTAGTTGATGATAGTTTAATTAAAGAAGAAAATGTTATAAAATTAAAATCGTTAAAAGTTGTCGCAGGTACAGGTGAGCCTCAAAAAGCAGAAATGACACTTGAGGTTATGGGTGAAATCAAAACAGCTTCTGAAACAGGAGATGGGCCGGTTGATGCAATATTTAAATGTATTAAAAAACTATATAAGCACGAAGTTAATTTACAATTGTACCAAGTGCACGCAGTTACCGAAGGAACAGATGCGCAAGCAACGGTTAGTATTAGAATTGAAGAAAATGGTAAAACAACTGTAGGTCAAGCAGCAAATACGGACACTTTAGTGGCTTCAGCAGAAGCCTACTTAAATGCACTAAACAAGTTAATAATCAAACGTAAACGAAGCGCGCCAGATGAAAGTCTAAGCGCCTCAGCATAAAGGAAAATAATGTTTAAATGGAAAACTATTAAATCTTTTTGGTCACAAGACATGGCTATAGATTTGGGAACAGCTAATACTCTTGTGGTATTAAAAGGAAAAGGGGTAGTTCTAAACGAACCATCTGTTGTAGCTATCATTAATGAAATGGGAAAAAAAACAGTTCTTGCAGTAGGAGATGAGGCAAAAACAATGTTAGGAAGAACACCTGGAAACATTCAAGCTATTAGACCACTAAAAGATGGTGTAATTGCAGATTTCATAGTAACCGAGGAAATGATTAAGCATTTTATAAAAAAAGTGCATGTTAAAAACACATTTGCCAATCCTAGAATTTTGATTTGTGTACCCACTGGATCTACACCAGTTGAGAGAAAAGCTATTCAAGATTCAGCATTAGCAGCTGGAGCAAGAAGAGTTCAATTAATTGAAGAACCCATTGCAGCAGCAATTGGAGCCGGTCTTCCTATTTCAGAAGCAACAGGCTCAATGATTGTAGATATCGGTGGTGGAACTACAGAGATAGCTGTGATGTCTTTAGGCGGAGTAGTATTTTCTAAATCTTTGCGTGTTGCGGGCGATGCCATGGATGGCGCAATTATTTCTTATATGAGAAAAAAATTTAATTTACTAATAGGCGAATCTACTGCAGAAAAAATTAAAAAAGAAATTGGAACAGCAATTCCAACTTCAAATAATATTTTTTTAATGAAAGGTAGAGACATTAGAACTGGGACGCCAAAAGAAATATCACTTACTGAAGAAGATGCATGCGAAGCATTAATGCCAATTCTAAGTCAAATGTTAGGAGCCATTAAAGAAGCTTTGGAGAATACACCACCAGAGTTATCTGCCGATCTAGTTGACATGGGATTAGTATTAACAGGTGGTGGGGCTTTGTTAAAAAATATTGAAAAGTTAATCTCAAAAGACACGGGTTTACCGGTTACTATAGCAGACAATCCACTTGAGTGTGTCGCTATGGGCACAGGAAAAGCTTTAGAGAATGAAGAGTTATTTTCTACGATGATGTCAGAGTATTAATCCATCCACTGAATAAACATGGCAGATAATCGAGATGATTTTATAATTGCTATACGTTATGCGCTTTTAAAAAAAGGTGCAAAGCAAAAATTTTCTTTATTTTTTTTAATTTCTTTTTCTGTTCTAATTATTACTCTAGATAAAATTTCAGTACCATTTATTCAATCAACTAGAGCAGTGTTAAACGACTTTGTTTATGAAGTTTCCACTATTGTATCGTTACCTGGAAAATTTGTAAGTTATCTAAATCAAGAAAAAAAAAATCATTTTAAAATAGTCAGTACAAATAAAAATTTAAAAGAAGAAATAGAGATGTTAAAAAGAAATCGTTATAATAGTATATTCTTACAAACAGAAAATAATTCTTTAAGAGAAGCCCTTACCCTAATAACAGCAAATAAGACAGATAGCCCAATTGTAGCTAACACTATTCTTGACCAACAAAGTCCCTATCTAAAGTCAATTATAATCGATAAAGGAACAAATCAGGGTATTATCAAAGGTATGACCGTGTTCAGTAAAAACTATCTAATCGGAGTAGTTGTCGAATCAAACTATTTAACAGCAAGAGTTTTGCTAATTACAGATTTAAATAGCAAGATACCTGTAGTTATCGCAGACTCAGGTGTTAATGCTATTTTAGCTGGAACAGGAGAAAAAACAGAACTTGCCCTAGAGTTCTTACCTAATGAATTCATACTAGAACCTAATAAAATTATTTATACATCTGGTAGAGATGGTTTTCTAAAAGCAGGTTTGCCAGTCGCAGAAACTTATTTAAATAAAAAAAATAAACTATTTATTAGATCGTTAGCAGACCCTCAACAAGCTGCAATCATTCATGTAATTAAAGGACAAAGCAAACAATAAATCAAGCCATGGAATTATTAGGTAAAGTAATTAAAATTCTGATTAATAATTTAGCAGTTATTATTCTTTATGTTTTATCATTTTACTCTTTTGAGGGAGTAAGAGAATTTCCAAACCTTCTTATTTTTTCTTTTAATTTACAAATGATTATTGTTTATTTATATGTTTTAAAATTTCCCAACCATTTAGGACTTGGGCATATTTTCTTAGCTGGCATTATAAATGATGTTGTGGTTGGAATACCGCTTGGAGTTAGTTCGCTTAGTTACCTAGTATTGTCTTTTTTTACTATTTACATAAGGCACGCTACACTTAGATCCAGAATGTCAGCTGAATGGATAACTTTTATTCCAGCATTGTTTTTTTCAAATTTAGTATATTTTATTGTTATAAATAACTTTTCTCACTTATCATTTTATTATGTCGAGTTATTACGTAGTACTTTTTTTACTTTTTTATTTTTTCCATTTTTTTATTATTTTTTCCACTATTATCAAACAAGAATTTTAAAGGATAATGCTTAGTTTCAATTCTTCAAATATTGTCAGTAAAACTAAAACTATTGGTAGAAGGATGTTTTTAATTAGTTCTTTTAAAGCCGTGGTACTGATTGGAATTTTTGGTAGGTTAGCATCACTTCAAATTAATGAAGCCTCAAAATATAAATCTTTAGCAGATAAAAATAGATTTAGAGAAACTAGTATTGCTCCACCAAGAGGAATCATAAAAGACTATTTTGGTAATGAAATTGCTTCAAACAGTAGAATTTATCAACTCCATATTATTCCTGACGCTACCCCAGATATTGACGTGCTTCTTTTTAAGTTAAAAAATATTCTTAATTTAAGTAACAGAAAAATAGTTTTGTTAAAAAAACAAATTGATAAAAAGAAAAGTTGGGACACAACGGTTGTCTCAGATAATTTAACGTGGGCAGATTTTTCGAAGATAAATTTATTTTTACATGATTTGCAAGGTGCCCAGCCAATTGTTTCTATTGCTAGGTTTTATCAAGATAATAGTTCCGCACATGCTATTGGGTATGTTTCTGAAATTAGCCCAAATGACCTTAAGACAAAAAGTTATTTAAAAAATTTAAATATAGAAGGAGTTGCAATCGGAAAAACTGGGCTGGAGTCATCATTGGACAAACAAATGTTAGGATCCCCTGGCTACCTTAGATATGAAGTTAATGCTTACGGCAAAAAAATAAAACAAGTTGCAACCAACAAAGGTTTAGAAGGCAAAACTTTTAGGACTACATTAGATCAAAGCATTCAAAAAGTTTCTACAGAGGCACTCGAATCTGTTAGTGGCGCTATTTGTGTTATGGATATTTATAATGGCGATGTTATTAGCATGGTCTCATCCCCAAATTTTAATCCTAATTCATTTGTTCATGGAGTTAGTAAAACTGAATGGAGAGGATTAACAGAGAATAGAGACAAACCTATGCTCAATAAAGCAGTATCTGGACTTTATCCGCCGGGTTCAACAATTAAAACACTAACTGCTCTAAGTGCTTTAGAAAATGATGTTATTAGTCCTAATCTAAAAATTAAATGCGAAGGTTATATTGATTTTCACAATGAAAGATATCACTGTTGGAAGAAAAAAGGACATGGGACTATCAACATGAGAAGCGCTATAAAAAAATCATGTGATGTTTATTTTTATGAAGTTGCAAGAAGATTAGGTGTTGACCGGTTGTCCAAAACAGCTAAAAAATTTGGTCTTGGACAAAAGGTTTTAGATGATTTTAAAGAAGAAAAATCTGGCATCGTACCAAGTACTAAATGGAAAAAGGAAAATATAGGAAAAAATTGGTATATAGGGGAAACACTACACTCAGGAATTGGACAAGGTTATTTTTTAAGTACTCCAATCCAATTATGTTTAATGACTGCACAATTAGCTAATGGTGGTTTTAAGATAAAACCTAGAATGCTAGTCAAGGACAATAAAAAGAAAAATATTTTAAAAAGATATTTAGATTTTAAAAAAGATAATCCAAATATTGAACCACAAATCTCTAATTTGAATTTACAGCCCCTCTTTAGAAACCAAGAAAATATTAATTTTATAAAAGATGCAATGTTTGCGGCGTCTAATGAACCAGGAGGTACATCTTACGTTTCAAGACATAATAATAAAAAGTTTATGTTTGCTGGTAAAACAGGGTCATCGCAGATTAAAAGATTCACAGAGGCACAACGAGAAGCAGAAACTAAACAAAAAGATATTACTTACTTAGAAAGAGATCATGCGTGGTTTGTAGCTTTTGCGCCTGTCAAGGACCCAAGATATGCCATCAGTGTTTTAGTTGAACATGGAGGTTCAGGTAGTAGCGCTGCTGCACCTATAGCAAAAAAAGTAATTAAAAAAGTTATTGAACGTCACGAGACTAGAACCGCACAACTTGATCATCAATTAGGAGAAAATACTTAATGTTATATAGAAGGCTGCATTCTCCTTTTGCGATACGAGAAAAATTTTTTGATTTAGATTTCACATTATTATTTTCTATTCTATTATTGGGTGTTATAAGTATATTTGCACAATACTCATCAAGTGGAGGTCAATTCGATTATCACGCTAAGAGTCACGCAATAAGATTTTTTGTTTTCTTTTTTTTTTTCTTAGGAATTTCTTTAATTAATATTAGATTTTGGAATGACTACAGTGTGTTAATTTTTATTGTATTAATATTACTTCTTGTGGCAGTAAAATTTTTTGGTGTACAGTCGCAGGGTTCTAAACGTTGGATTAGTCTTTTTGTTTTTAATCTTCAGCCTTCAGAACTCATGAAGGTTGGGATTATTTTATTTCTTTCAAATTATTATCACAAAATATCGTCCACCGATGTTAATACGATCAAATATTTATTTTATCCTTTAGTAGCGTTGTTAATTCCTTTTATGCTAGTGTTAACCCAGCCCGATCTTGGAACTGCAATCTTAATTTTAATTAGTGGTGTTGTAGTTACTTGGCTGTCGGGAGTTAAGTGGAGAATATTTGCTTATCTTTCTGCTCTTTTTATAGTTTTAGCTCCTGTTGCTATTTCTTTTTTAAAACCCTACCAAAAAAGTAGAATTTTGACTTTTTTAAATCCAGACTCAGATCCATTAGGTGCAGGCTATCAAATTATTCAGTCTAAAATTGCAATTGGAGCAGGTGGATTGTTTGGCAAAGGTTTTTTAAATGGCTCACAAGCGTATCTAAATTTTTTACCTGAGAAACATACTGATTTTATTTTTACCTTATATTCTGAGGAATTTGGTTTTATAGGATCATCATTTATGGTTTTTTTATATTTCTTAATAACTTTTAGAATTACTCGAATTGGAACTGTAACGAGAAGTATTTTCGGAAAACTATATTGCTATGGTTTTGCTACTGCTTTTTTTGTTTATGTTGCAGTTAACATGTCTATGGTCCTAGGTTTGCTTCCAATTGTAGGAGCTCCATTACCAATACTTTCATATGGCGGTTCGTCAATGCTAGCAATGATGTTTGGTCTTGGCATTGTTATGTCTTGTAATGTTTATAAAAATAATGCTGTTGGTTAAAACTAAGGCATATCAAAAAGCCAAATTTTTACTTGCGCTAGCCTTAGATTCATGATTTAATTTTAATAATTAAAAATTATGTTTGGTGAAAATAAAGAAAAATTAATAAATTTAGTCGTAGAAAAGTCCACTATTGGGGCTGACTTTACTATCGAAGGTCTAGTTAACTCAGCTGGTGATGTTGATCTAGGAGGTTCTGTTAAGGGACCTGTTAATGTTAAAACACTTATCATAAAAGAAAAAGGATCTGTAATTGGTGAAATCAACGCTGAAAAAGTTGACGTTTTAGGATTTGTAGATGGAAAAGTTACAGCAAAAAAAATAACAATCGGTCCAACTGGTGAAGTTAAAGGTGATCTAGAATTTACCGAATCTTTAGTAGTAGAAGATGGAGCTAGATTAGACGGAAATGTTAAAAAAGTACCTCTTTCTAAAATTGAAAATAAAGTAACAAACTTTATGGACACTACAAAAGCAGTTAGAAAAACTTTTCTTCAGAAAAAGGACTAAAAATCCTTATTGCAATATTTTCTTGCACAAAGTATCACACTACAATTTCAATTTAATTTAGAGTACAAGCTTATATGAGCAAATATAATTGTAAATCAGCAGCTATAGTTGGAGCAGGTATTCAAGGAATTTGTATTGGATTACAATTACTAAAAAAAAATATCCCTGTTACGATTTTTGACAAACAAGATCCAGCTAGTATGGCATCGTATGGTAATGCCGGACACTTTTCTCCTTATGCAGTTTTACAATTTAATAGACCTGATATTCTAATTAATATTCCTCAAATGCTATTCAGTTCTTATGGGCCGCTAGCTTTAAAGTGGAATTATGTTCCAAAAATGCTTCCATGGTTTTTTAATTTTGTTAAAAACTGCAACACAAAATCTATGCTACATACCGCTAAGTACATGCATCAAATTTTAGATTTATCTTTAGATGCTTACGACGAACTTTTTAAAGAAATAGATACTACAGGTCTCGTTGAGAGAAAAGGTATTCTCTATGGATGGACAGATGAAAATTTAAAAAGTAGAAAACTAGAAATGAAAGTTAGGGCTGACCTTGGTGTAAAACAAACACCAGTTTCAAAATCAGAGATTTCAGATTTAGAGCCAAATTTACAACCTATATTTGATAGTGGTGTTTTATTTGACTATGCTTGGCACGCAAGAGATCCTTATCAAATTTCAAAAAGACTATTTGATTTGTTTATTGAAAAAGGTGGAAAATTTATCAAAGAAAATGTTAATCAAGTCAAACAAATAAACTCACAAGAAACTTCAATTAATACAGATACAAAAGAATATTTTTTCGAAAAATCAGTTGTAGCATGTGGAGCATTTTCAAAAAAATTAACAGATCAATTAGATGAAAATATTCCTCTAGATACAGAAAGAGGGTATCACGTACACTTTAAAGGTATGGATCATCTCTTATCTCGCGCTGTCATTAATTTAGATAGAGGGTTTGGGTTAACACCAATGAATCAAGGTATGCGTGCTGTTGGAACAGTAGAGTTGGGTGGTCTAAAAAACCCACCTTCAAAGAAAAGAATTGACTATATCATACGTTGTGCAAAAGAATTGTTACCTGAATTAGACAAACATGAAGATGAATGGTTAGGATTTAGACCAACATTACCTGATTTTTTACCAGTTATAGGTCCATCATTGAAAAATAAAAATATTATTTATGCTTTCGGCCATCATCATTTAGGCTGGACGCTTGGTGCAATTACTGGCAAAATTGTGTCCGGGATTGTTGCGGAAGAAAATACGAATTTAGATCTAGCGCCCTACAATTCTTCAAGATTTAATTAGAAATTATTTTGCCAAAGAAATATCTAGCTTACACATTATTAGTCTTCACGACACTTATTTGGTCAATTAACTTTATAATAGGCAAGTTTGCATATTTATTTGAAGTACCACCGCTTTCTTTAAACTTTCTAAGATGGACTTTAGTTTGGTTGATATTATTTCCATTCACATACAAAGAAATATTCTCTAATATAAAACTAATTAAAAAAAATATTATTTATCTAACAATATTAGCTATTACTAGCGTTAGTGCATTCAACTCATTAGTTTATTTAGCTCTAAATTATACCCAAGCAATAGATACAATACTTATGATCTCAATAATTCCTGTTTTTGTTCTTTTTCTATCGTCAATATTAGGAGTGGAAAAGTTTAATTTTTTTCAACTTTTGGGTTTAGTAGTTTCATTTATTGGCGTTTTAGTAATCTTTTCTAATGCCGATCTAAATAAAATTTTAAATTTAAACTTTAATAAAGGTAATGCATGGATGCTTCTCGCCGTCTTCTGTTGGGCTTTATACTCCAGTCTATTAAAGAAAAATAAATTACCATTTTCAACATTAGGATTAGTTGAAATCTTGGCTTCAATAGGGTTAATATTTTTAATACCACAATTTATTGGCGAACAAATGTACGGTAAAGAAATTAAATTTAATAAAGCTTTTTTTTTAATACTATCTTTTGTTACACTTTTTGCATCTATTGGCGCTTATTATTCTTGGAACAAAGCAATTGAATTAATTGGCCCTAACAGATCTAGCATTTTCTTACATCTTATGCCTGTATTTGGTGTGAGTTTAGCAATAGTATTACTTAAGGAAAAATTTCAGATGTATCATTTTATTGGAGCTACATTTATAGTAATGGGTATTTATTTATCAAACCGAAAGAAACATGATTAAAGTTGCGATACTAGATGATTATCAAAATGCTTTTGAGCATATTATTGAGTTTGATAATTATAAAGATAAATATGACTTTAAAATTTTTAACGAACACTTTGCAAGCGAAGCAGAAGCTGCTGTTGCTCTAGAAGAATTTGATGCTCTTTTGATTATGAGGGAAAGAACTCCAATCACTAAATCTTTAATAGAAAATCTACCCAATCTTAAATACCTCATGACAAGTGGAATGAGAAATAAAGCGATTGATTTAGATGCTGCAAAAAGTCGAAATATTATAGTTTGTGGGACTGAAATTCACTCTAACCCAACTGCAGAGTTAGCGTGGACTTTAATCTTAGGTTTAGCTCGAAACATCAAGCAGGAAGTCGATAATATGTTTCAAGGTTATTGGCAAACTAGCATTGGATTGGAGTTAAAAGATAAAATGCTTGGACTGATTGGACTCGGAAAAATTGGAACACAGATGGCTACTATTGCTAAAGCTTTTGGTATGCAAGTTTCTGCTTGGAGTGAAAATTTAGATCTGACGCATGCTAATAAACTGGGAGTTTTACCTATGTCAAAAGAGGATCTTCTTTCTAATTCAGATATTATTTCAATTCATGTTGTTTTAGGTGACAGGTACAAAGATTTAATTAAAGAAAAAGAGTTTAAACTTATGAAAAAAACTGCATTTTTAATCAACACTTCAAGAGGACCAATTGTTAATGAGATAGATCTTATTAAAGCTTTAGAAGACGAAGTTATTGCTGGAGCTGGATTAGACGTTTACAATCAAGAGCCTTTACCTCAAGATCATAAATTAAGGTTCCTGCCAAACGCATTACTTCTGCCTCATCTCGGCTATGTGACCGTAGAAAACTACGCTTTATTCTATAGTCAAATGGTGGAAAATCTAGAATCTTGCTTGGCAGGTAAACCTAAAAGAATAATAACATAAAAAAACATCACCGATATTTAAACCATGGTCTGCTGCAAAAGTTATTGTAACTGTTCCTGATCCATTTGTAATTGTGAATGCACTTGTTAAAGTTGATGTAGCTCTAATAGAACGCATGTCATTAAAAATACCCTATGTAGTAATAGAGAAAAAGTATTACATAAAATTATACAATTAAGAGTTGTATAAAATTGCTCATTATGATCATATTGGGAGCTTTTATTCTACTTCATACATGGTTTAATTAAAAAAAATTAAGATAAGGCACAAGTTTTAAAGTTTATGAAAAAAATATTTATTTTATTAACATCAATGTTTTTATTAGTTGGGTGCATAGAATCCATGGCTATTCTTGGTGGAAGTGCCACAAATGGAAAATTAGTTCAATCTTCTTTTAATTCAGGGATTAGTTTAGGAATAAAAAAACAAACAGGCAAAAGTCCACTTCAACACGCCCTAAGTTATTCTAAGAAAAACAAACCTCAAGCAAAAAAAGAACCTTGTTCATCTTTTATTAATAAAGAGGACTTAGAAATTTGTTTAATGGCAAAAGAAAGAATAATTTCTAATCATTCACAGATAAAAGAAAAAAAATTTCTAGATAAGCCTTTGAAAAAGCTCACTTCATATTTGCAATCTTCCATAGATGAAAAATCTAAAATTAAGTATTTAGATTAAAAACTACCTGGAGTAGAAACCCTCTAGGTAAATCTTTTTACCCCTACTATTGTAGGTTGTATTTTATAAGTCCTTATAAAAGATCTATTTGTTTTTTTTATTCATATAAAATGATAAAAATATTTAATTCTAAAAAAGAATCAAATAAATTTAAAAAAAATGAAAAAATATTTCTTCTTACTTACCTCATTTCTTTTATTAGTTGGCTGTGCAGAAACCTTAGCCTTACTTGGTCCCGCTTCATCAGTTGTCAAAGGAGGAAATATAGTTCAATCCTCTTTATCATCAGCTGCAAACTTCGGGATTAAAAGAAAAACTGGGAAGACCCCAGTGCAACATATCCTTGCCTATGCTGAAGAAAAAAATCCTAAAAAAGAAAAAAAACGTTGCATATCTTTCATTGAGCAAACAAATTCAGAAGCATGCATGATTGTAAATAAACAAATAACTTTAACACAAACTGCATTGGTAAAAAAAATATCTTCAACTCAAGCTTTTATAAAAGAAAAAAAACAATTTTTTTTAGAAAAAGCTTTTAATGTTAAAAATGAAACTAGCAATAAAATCAAACCTAAAAAACCATCAAAAAATTTAGTTTCAGAACTACGCGCTAAAATAAAAGAATATGATGATAGATGGCTAAATAGAATTGTTAAATCTAATAATAAGTATTTGCATCAATAATTATTTAGAGGGTAAACCTTCATTCTTCCAGCCAGCATTTTCACCGTTTCCCTCAAAGCCGTCGCTGATGTTTATACAATTTATGTTTTCTTGAGAAAGTAATTGTGAGGCCATCATTGATCTACCACCGGCCTTACACATAACTAATAATTCTTTATTTGAATCTATTACTTTTTTTACTTCTTCAATAAAATCTTTATTTGCGCTTGGTTCCGGTGACCTAATAATAGTTACAAAATGAGTTTTTAAGCCAAGCTTTTCACCGTCAGGCTTTCCTACGTTATCCCATTCATCTTGAGTTCTAACATCTAAGAGCTCAATATTTTTATTATCAATTAGAAAATTTTTAATTTCTGAAGATTTAATTTGTTTTATCATTATATAGCCCCATCATAATTTAATGAGGCTATAAATCAAATAGTTAAGCAGCTAAAGCTTGCTTAATATCAGCAATGATATCATCTGGGTGTTCGATACCAATCGAAAGTCTTACGTAACCAGGTGTTACGCCAGCAGCTAACTGTTCTTCTGGAGAGAGTTGACTGTGTGTTGTGGACGCTGGGTGAATTGCTAAACTTCTAGCATCACCAATATTTGCAACATGATAAAGCATTTTTAAGTTATCAATAAATTTAGCTCCAGCTTCTACTGTTCCTAAGTCAACTCCAACTAATGCTCCATTCCCACCACTCAAGTATTTCTTAGCTCTTTCCTTAATCTCACCTTGGTGATTAGTGGGGTAGATAACATTTTTAACTTTTTTCTGAGTTTCTAAAAATGTTATAACTTTTTCTGCATTACTACAGTGTTGCTTCATTCTAAGACCAACGGTTTCTAAACCTTGTATGATTTGCCAAGCGTTGAACGGTGCTAGTGGTGCTCCCGTATCTCTAAGCAAAACAACTCTGAATCTTATTATGAATGGAATATTAGCACCCGTTAAAACAGGAACTGCATCAGTCCAAATTGCTCCACCATAACTTTGATCCGGTTCGTTTAATAAGGGCTGTCTTTTTCGATCTTTAATCCAATCAAAATTTCCACCATCAACAACTATTCCACCAATCGAAGTACCATGACCTCCAATAAACTTAGTCAGTGAATGCAATACTATTGCAGCTCCATGTTCTAAAGGTTTACAAATTACCGGTGCTGCAGTGTTATCCATTACTAATGGAATTCCATGCTTTCTACCAATATCTGAAACTTCTTTAATTGGAAAAACACGTAAATATGGATTTGGTAATGTCTCTCCATAATATGCTCGTGTCTTTTCATCAGTTAGTTTTTCAAAGTTTTTTGGATCAGCAGGGTCAGCAAATCTAACTTCAATACCTTGTTGTCTTAAAGTATTTTTAAATAAGTTTACTGTTCCACCATATAGATCAGTTGAAGCAACTATATTATCTCCTGCTTGTGCTAAGTTTTGTATACACATTGCAGTTGCCGCTTGACCTGAACCAACTGCACATGCTGCAACACCACCTTCAAGTGCAGCAACTCTTTCTTCAAGAACGTTACATGTTGGATTCATTATTCTAGTATAAATATTACCAAACTCTTTTAGGCCAAACAAATTTGCAGCTGTTTTTGCATCTTTGAATTGGTATGAAGTTGTCTGATAAATAGGTACTGCCACTGCTGTTGTTGCAGGATCACTTCTGTATGTTCCTCCATGCAAAGCAATAGTTTCCGGATGTTTATAGTCAGCCATTATTTTTTTCTCCTTGTTGTTTGTCTATTTGTTTTTTTTGTCATTATTTCTCCTTTAGTTTAACTTAAGTTTAGAAGCAGCTAATTTAGCTCCTTCAGTTCTAGCTCTTATTTTTTCAAGTGCCCACTCTCTAGTAGTTGTTAGATCATTGCAAAAAGGTGAGTAGCCACAACATTCAGACACACCAGGAGTAAATCCTAGTACACCTGTTGCGAGCTCAATTCTTTCTGCTATTCTTTTAGGCAACTCAACATCTTTAGCTAAATGTGAAACGAAACCTAAATACACAAATTTGCCATTAATGTTATTCTTTATACATTTTAAAATTTCTTCAAAATTTCCCTCACCTAAGCTGGCAAAAGGTAGATGGAAGTTTTTAATTTTAGATTTTAAAAGTGCAGGATAAACATCTTGAAAGTTAGAGTAGTTGTGGTTTGTAAAATTATCTGCACCAAAACAAGTGTGAAGAGTAACTTTATTCAACTCTTCAGGACTTAATTGAGCACAAACTAAATCTACTAATCCAACCATGTCATTTAAAACTTTTCCAGTTTTATCAACTTTCATTGCATAAGTTGCTTCAGTCATGTCCATTCCAACTTCAGTAGCACCAGACGCTATACATTTCTTAATGTCTTTTGCACATTCGTTAACAAGATCTTTTATGAACTGATCTTTTGGATATCCTGGAATTTCATCTTTATAGATTAATGAAACTGCAGAAGGAGCAATCACTGTCGCTTTAAATGCTTTCTTTGAATATTTTTTTAAAGTTGAAAGCCATTCATCACCATAGTGTGCAAATTTAAAAGGAGTTTGTTCTTTTTGAAGAACAGCCATTTCTCTAGCATGGTGACCCTCAAACTCAATTGTAAATCCTTTTCGACCAGATTGATTTGGTTTTCCCAATTTAATAAATCCCTTTTCTAAAAAGTAAGTTAAAAAATTAGGCTTTTCGACTTCACCCGTTGTGATGATAGGATTACCATCTATCTTTTCATATTCAGTAACTACATCTTTAATTTCAGCATCAATTAACTTATCTAATTCTGGTTTTTTTAAATTACCATCATCAAATGCATTGTAAGCTTCTTGTAGTTTAGGCGATCTTGGTAGACTTCCTACCGGTGTTTGTTTTATCATTCTTCTCCTTTTTCCGGAGAAGAGTGAACAAAAGATTTAACAATTCTATTCATCTTCTCCTTTTTAGTACTTCGGCAAAATGCCAGGCGTACAATATGGTTCAAATACCCGGTTTCTAATTGAAATTTTCAAAAAAAAACCACCGACTAAAGCGGTGGTCATGTAGAATGATCGCTTTAGCAGGATTTATAAAGCGCTCCGCAATTTGTTTTAAA
>Ga0209383_1000079_pt1 | contig 62789 bp, 61 predicted proteins | sample CoawatmetaG02DNA_FD_187510 | JGI IMG/M metagenome (GOLD analysis project Ga0209383, IMG submission 187510) | Marine microbial communities from the West Antarctic Peninsula - Coastal water metaG029-DNA (SPAdes) (version 2) | ecosystem: Environmental > Aquatic > Marine > Coastal ...
ACCAAATGATTGTCCAAAATTAAACATACTAGTAACGCCTTGACCTGGCATAGCTGATACTTGTTCAATTATAACTTTGATATCTTCCTTTTTTATATCTTTAATTCTTGAAGAAATTTCATAATAAATTTGAGCACCATTAACTTGTTTTTTATTTTTTTTTCCTTCTGGCATATTTGGCATTTCAATAACATCAATTATTTTACCATCTTGAAAAAAACAAATAGAACCTGTTATACCTGGGTCTATTCCAATAATAAGCATTAGCTATTCTTAAAATTTATATTTGAATAAACACTTTGAACATCATCATCATCTTCTAATGTTTCTAAAAACTCTAATGCAGCTTCCACTTTATCTTTTTCAACATCTACACTATTTAAAGGAACCCATTCAATCTCAGTTGAAATAAAATTTGCAATTGTTTTTTCTAAATTTTTTTTTACATTATAAATTTCACTCATAGGACATTGAATTTCATGAAATTCATCATTTGAAATACACTCATCTGCACCAGATTCAATTGCTAGTTCAAAAATTTGTTCATCTGATATTTCTTTTTTATCAATTTTAATAATCCCTAACTGATTAAAGTTATGTGAAGCAGAGCCTTGGGTCCCTAAATTACCACCACTTTTTACAAATATAGATCTAACATTAGAAGCTGTTCTGTTTTTATTGTCGGTTAACGCTTCTACGATCACAGCTATTTTATCTGGACCAAATCCTTCATATCTTAAATTTTCATAATTTGTTTCAGAGTTAGCAGAAGATTTGGCAATAGCTCTTTCAATATTATCTTTTGGCATGTTGGCTGACTTTGCTGCTTGAATTGCAGACCTAAGTCTTGGGTTCATCGCAGGATCTTTATCACCTAGTTTTGCTGCTACACTTATCTCTTTAGATAATTTTGAAAATACTTTAGATCTTTGTTTGTCTGCTTTTCCTTTAGAGTGTTTTATACTTGCCCATTTAGAGTGACCCGACATAATAATTATTGAGAATTTTTTAATTCTCCTCCATATATAAAATTTTCTACATTTTTAGCTAACCCTGTTTCTATATCACATTCAACAATCACACCACACAAACTAGCTTCACCAATTGCTGGAAAGTGCTTTGTGGACTTTTTTTTTAAAAACCTATTAATTGAATTATCTTTATTCATTCCAATAACTGAGTCGTAGTCACCACACATTCCTGCATCAGTTTGATAAGCAGTACCGCCTTTTAATACTCTTGTATCATTTGTTGGAATATGTGTGTGAGTTCCAACAACCAATGTTGCTTTGCCATCAAAAAAATGACCCATAGCTGCCTTTTCACTTGTTATTTCTCCATGAAAATCGACTAATAGAAAATCATAATCTTCTTTGAGCTTATATTTTTTCATAAATTTTTCAGCTGCTTCAAATACATCTTCACATTTCTTCATAAAAACATTTCCCATCAAGTTAAGTACTCCCACTCTCATTTCATTTTTAGCAGTAAATATTCCAAAGCCTTTTCCTGGAGATGGCTCAAATAAATTTTTAGGTCTAAGAAGTCGATTTTCTTTTTCAATATGAGACATCGTTTCTTTCTGATCCCACACATGATTGCCCGTTGTAATAACATCTACACCACAATTAAAAAAATCTTTACATATTTCCTCTGTAAGACCAACACCTGAGTCAGCTGCATTCTCACCATTAACAACTACAAAATCGATTTTTTCATTTTTAATTTTTGATAGTAAATTATTCAAAACCATCGACCGTCCTGAAATTCCAACTACATCGCCTAAGAAAAGTATTTTCATTTTATAGTATGTTTATTTGTTACAATATAATCTAATTTTTGATCATACATATTAGTTGGCACTTTATCAATTTCTTGAATTGAAAAAGCTAAACCTATCTTTATAATATTTTTTTTTTTTGATAATTTTTTAATCAATCGATCATAATATCCACCACCATATCCAAGTCTGTTTAAGTTTTTATCAAATGCTACTAAGGGAATTAATAAAATATCAGGGTAAACTATATTTTTAGTTTCTGGCTCAGGTATCCCATATTTATTTATTTTTAAAGGCTCAGAGAATGACCATGAATAAAAATCCATTTGAAAGTTTTTTTTAATTACAGGCAAAGAAATATTAAATTTATTCTTTTTAAATTTTCTTAATAGTGCTAAGTCATCTATCTCAAAATTTACTGGATAGTATCCACCTATAATCTTATTGGTTATCTTTTCTTTTTTAAGAATTTTTATAACTTGGTTAAAGTTTAGCTGAATATTTTTTGTATTAAATTTTTTTCTAACCTTAAGAGTTTTCTTTCTTAATTTAGACTTTAACACAAATCTACTGAATTTGATTTTCTAAATTTGCTTTTTCAACAAAATTTTCAATTTCATCAGCAGCTGCTTCGATTATTTTTTCATAATCTTCTTTATTTTTTTCTATTTCTTTTTTAAAACCCTCATGATCTTGTTTTAATTCCTTCATCTCTTCTTCTTTTTTATCTCTGTAATCATAAACTAAAGATTTTAATTCTCTAAATTTATTTGATAAATTCTGTAACTCAGTTTTTTTTTGTTCTACCTTTTTTTTAGTTTCAAAATATTCATCCATTATTTGAACTGAAGTTATCAATAGAAGTTTATTTTCTCCTATGTTTCCCAGATCATTCTTTAAATTATTAAATTTTTCATTAATATGAGTTAACAACTCTTCTAAATGCTCTTCTTGTCCATCATCACAAGATAGAAGAAATTCCTTACCGTTAAATTTAATATTTACATTTGCCATTTGTCTATTTCTTCTAATAAAGTATCTGTTTCTTGATTTAATTCATCTATTTTTTCTGAAAATTCTGTCTCTTTTTTTTGTTCTTGTATTTTTTGCTGATTAATATCTTCTAATTTTTGATTAAGAGCTTTGTATTCACTTTCTAAATTTTGATATTTTTCTTCTATTTGTTTTTTTTCAATTTCTAATTGATTTTTTTGAATGTTTAAGTTTTCTAAATTAGACTTTAATGTTGGGTTTTGTAAATTTAAACTCTTCAATTTGTTAAGTGCAAAACTAAGCTTTTTTTCTTTTTCACTGTCTGTTTTCATATATATATACTTATATTATTAAATTGAGTCTTCTAAGTCTAGATAGGATATTTTGAACAAATTACATAAAGATTTATCAAACGCAATAAGGTTTTTATCGATAGATGCTGTGCAAAAAGCAAATTCAGGCCATCCTGGGATGCCAATGGGTATGGCAGACGTAGCAACAGTTTTATTTAAAAATTTTCTTAGATTTAATCCAAAAAATCCTAACTGGCTGAATAGAGACAGATTTGTTCTATCTGCTGGTCATGGATCTATGCTTCTTTACTCTTTATTACACTTAACTGGGTACAAAAATATTTCCTTGAATGATATTAAAAATTTTAGACAATTAAAATCTATTTGTGCAGGTCACCCTGAATATCACCCTGGTACTGGTATTGAAACGACAACGGGTCCTCTTGGACAAGGAATTGCTAATTCAGTTGGGTTTGCTATTGCGGAAGAAATTTTAAAAAAAAAACTTGGTAAAGAAATAATAAACCATAAAACTTATGTTTTAGCTGGAGACGGATGTTTAATGGAAGGCATTAGTCATGAATCAATGAGTTTAGCGGGACACTTAAAGTTAAAAAATCTAGTTATGCTTTTTGACAACAATTCAATATCTATTGATGGACCAACTAGCTTAGCAGTTTCAGACAATTTCAAAAAGAGATTTGAAAGTTATGGTTGGGATTACATACTAATTAATGGTCATAATGAAAAAGAAATTTTTGCAGCATTAAAAAAAGTTCAAAATGCAAAAAGACCAACAGTTATTTCATGCAAAACAAAAATTGGTTATGGCTCACCTAATAAATCTGGTAAAGCCTCTTCACACGGTAGTCCAATTGGCTTAGATGAAATCAAATTAGTTAGAAAAGTTCTAAATTGGAAACATAAACCTTTTGAGATTCCTAAAAATATTTTAAATGAGTGGAGAAAAATTGGTAACAAAGGTGCAAAACTTGATTCTATATGGAATAAAATTTATAAAAGAAAAAAAAATTTAGTAGATAAAGTCTTTAAAAATAATTTCTCCAAAGCTTTAAAAAGTGAAAAACAAAATTCTCTTAAAGAAAACAAAAGTCTAGCCTCAAGAAAGGCTTCTGAGCTAACCCTTAATGCTCTTACGAAAGAAAATAATACATTAATTGGTGGTTCAGCTGATTTAGCAGGATCCAACAAAACCAAAACAAAACATCATAATGCTATTAATTCTGGTAATTTTAATGGTGATTATATTCATTATGGGGTTAGAGAGCACGCCATGTCTGGAATAATGAATGGACTGGCACTTCATAGTAAATTTATTCCATATGGGGGAACTTTTTTAATATTTTCTGATTATTGTAAACCTTCCATTCGTTTATCTGCTTTGATGCAACAACGTGTTATTTATGTGATGACTCACGACTCAATTGGCTTAGGGGAAGATGGACCAACACACCAACCTATAGAACAACTTTCTGGATTAAGATCTATTCCTAATTTAAATGTTTTTAGACCAGCAGATAGAATGGAAACTATCGAGTGTTGGGAGCTAGCATTAAAAAACTCCAAGACACCAAGTGTATTATCTTTAACTAGACAAAACCTTGAACCTATTAGAAAAAAATATTCAAATATAAATAAATGTTCTTTTGGAGCTTACGAGGTTTTAAGAACTAATAAAAAAATTAATTTAACAATATTTGCTAGTGGTTCTGAGGTTAATTTAGCAATTGAAACTAGCCATAAATTAGCCAAAGATAAGATATATTCTAAAGTTGTATCAGTACCATGCCAAGATATTTTTGATTTACAGTCAAAATCATATAAGAAAAAAATACTTAATGAAGCCAAATTTAAAATATCTATTGAAGCCGCTTCAACAGATTGTTGGAAAAAATACATTGGAACTGAGGGTTTAGCTTTTGGAATTGATACATTCGGTAAAAGCGCACCATACAAAGAAATTTATAAATATTTTGGATTAACAGTTCAAAATATTTCACAAAAAACCAAAAAACTAATAAAGAGTTAAATATGACAATAAAAGTTGGTATTAATGGAATGGGAAGAATTGGTAGAATGGTAATTAGAGCTATCATTGAAAGCCAAAACAAAAACATAGAAATCAAACATATCAATAACCGATCAAATTCTGAAGCCAGCTGTTCTTTAATTAAATACGATTCTATTCATGGTAAATTTAATGCAGATTTAGATTATGATGAAAAACATTTAATTATTAATAATAATAAAATAACATTTTCACAAGAATCTAATATTGAAGATATTAATTGGAAAAAATTTGATGTTGATTATGTTTTTGAATGCACTGGAAAATTTAACTCAAAAGAAAAATTATTAGCTCATATAAAAAATGGGGCTAAAAAAGTTATAGTTTCTGCTCCATGCAAAAATGCAGACAAGACTATTGTCTATGGAATAAATGAAAATATTTTGACAAAAGACGATCAAATTATTTCTGCAGCCTCTTGTACAACTAACTGCCTTGCACCTGTGGCTAATATTTTAAATGAAACTTTTGAAATTGAAAAAGGGTTTATGACAACTATTCATGCTTTCACTAGTGATCAAAGAATTCTAGATAATTCCCATAAAGATCCTAGAAGAGCAAGATCTGCCACTCAATCTATCGTGCCAACTTCCACGGGTGCTTCAAAAGCAATCGGTGAAATTATACCTTCATTAAAAGGAAAGCTTGAAGGTATTGCAATGAGAGTGCCAACTCCTAATGTTTCTCTTATAGAGCTAGTTTTTTGTACAAAAAAAGAGATGAGCAAAGAAACAATTAATGAGGCATTTACTATCGCCTCTAAAAAACAGTCAAAAAAAGTTTTAGAAGTTACACTGGAAAAACTAGTTTCAATTGATTTTAATCATAATTCTGCTTCAGCAATTGTTGATTTGTCTTTAACTAATGTAGTTGGTAAAAATATGGGAAAAATTTCAGCGTGGTATGATAACGAATGGGGCTTTTCAAATAGGATGTGTGACATAGCAGAACATCTTCATCAAATCTCTTAATGAGAAATATTCAAGACGAGACTAATCTTAATCAAAAAAAAGTATTACTTCGGTTGGATTTAAATGTTCCATTAGATAATGGAAAAATTACTGACACCACTCGAATAGATAAAATTTTACCTACTATTAATTTTTTATTAAAAAGTGAAGCAAAGGTAATAATACTATCTCATGTGGGTAGACCCAAAGGCAAGATTATTAAAGAACTATCTCTTAAACCAATATGTGAAGATCTAAAAAATAAACTAAACCAAAATATAAAATTAGTTTCAAAAAATATAAAAGAAATTAAATCTACTGATTTATTTAATAAACATGATGAAAAAATTGTAATCCTTGAAAATCTTAGGTTTTATGAAGAGGAAGAAAAAAATGATAATGGTTTTGCTAAACATTTAGCAAGTCTAGCTGATATTTATGTTAATGATGCTTTCTCATGTTCGCATAGAGCTCATGCTTCAATTTTTGAAATCACTAAATTTATTCCTTCATACGCTGGCCTTCAATTAAATTTAGAAATTGATGTACTAACTAAAATTACATCTGAAATTCAAAGACCTATAACATGCATCATAGGCGGTTCTAAAATATCATCTAAAATTAATATCATTAAGAATTTAATTGCTAAATTTGATAATATTATAATAGTTGGTGGGATGGCTAATAATTTACTTAGATATAAAGGATACGAAATTGGAAAATCTATTCAAGAAGATAATTGTGATAAAATTATTGAAGAAATATTTTCTTTATCAAAAAAAGAAAACTGTAAGATAATTTACCCTAAAGATGTTGCTGTAGGGAAAAGCTTAGGAGGATCAGCTGAAATAAAGGAACTAAATAATATTTCTAAAGACGAGTTAATTTTAGATATTGGTCCCAAGACAATTAAAGCTATTAATTTATTAATTGAAGAAAGTAGTACTATCTTATGGAATGGGCCTGCAGGTTATTTTGAAAATCCTAACTTTGCCAAAGGAAGTATTGAGATAGCAAAAAAAATTATTGAAAAAAATAAGAATAATACAATTTACTCAGTTGCAGGTGGTGGTGATACTGTTTCTCTTTTGAATGGTATTGGAGCAATTAACAATTTTAATTTTGTTTCAACTGCTGGTGGAGCTTTTTTAGAATATCTTGAAGGAAAAGAACTTCCTGGTATAAAGGCTCTTAATTAATATGTCAGAACTTAACAAAATTGCATTAAAAATATTGTCTAGTGGCAAGGGAATCCTTGCGGCAGACGAAAGCAATGGAACCATGACTAAAAGATTAGAATCTGTCAATGTACCGTCCAGCCCAGAAAATAGACTTTTATTTAGAGAAACTCTTTTCTCATCAAGTGGGATGAAAGATTTTATTGGTGGTGTTATTTTATATGATGAAACCATCAACCAAACATCTAGCTTAAAGCAGACTATTCCAGAATTAATTTCTAAGTCTGGAGCAGTTCCAGGAATTAAAGTTGATACAGGTGCAAAAATTCTAGCAGGCTCTCATGAAGAAAAAATTACAGAAGGTTTAGATGGCTTAAGAGAAAGACTACAAGACTATTACAAGCTTGGAGCAAGATTTACAAAGTGGAGAGGTGTTTTTAATATTTCAGATAAATATCCAAGCAAATTATCCATGCACTCCAATGCTCATGCACTAGCAAGGTATTCATCTTTAGTCCAAGAATGTGGAATGGTTCCAATTGTAGAACCTGAAGTGTTAATGGATGGAGATCATTCTGCTGAAACTTGTTTTAATAAAACTTCTGAAGTTATTAAAAAATGCTTTGAAGAATTAATGATTAATAAAATAGATTTAACTGGAGTAATTTTAAAGCCTAATATGATTTTAGCAGGAACTGCTGCTGATAAGAAAATATCAAGTGAAGAAGTTGCAAAGCTTACCCTAAAATGCTTAAAAGAAAATGTACCAACTGATGTACCAGGAATTGCTTTTTTATCTGGTGGACAAACAGAAGTAGAAGCAACAGAGAATTTAAACCTAATCAATAAACATAATGACACAAATTTTATTATGACTTATTCATATGGTAGAGCCCTACAACAGAGTGCACTTAAATTTTGGTCAAAAGACATTAATAATACTAGTGGTACTCAAAAAGTCTTTAACCACAGAGCAAATATGTGCACACTTGCAGCTCAAGGTAAATGGTCAAAAGAACTTGAAGCAGAATAAAATAAATAAGAAATTTATTTATCTTATTTCTCCAAATAAAATATCTAATATAAATTTTTACGATGATTTAGCTCTTGTATTAAGTTCAAAAAAAATAAGTTTTTTTCAACTAAGGCTTAAAAAAGAAACAAATTTAAATAAACTAATTATTGGAAAAAAAATTAAAAAAATTTGTAATAAGTACAAAGTTAAATTTTTAATCAACGATGACCCTCAGCTTGCTAAAAAACTAAATGCAGACGGTTGTCATCTAGGTCAAAAAGATATGGACTTAATAAAAGCTAGAAAAATATTGAAGAACAAAATTATTGGTGTGACCTGTCATAATTCTATTAATCTAGCAAAGAGAGCAATTAAAGATGGTGCTGATTATTTAGCATTTGGTGCATTTTATACAACCAAAACCAAGATAGTTAAATACAGAGCCAGTTTAAATGTATTAAAATCTATTAAAAAAATAACGCCCCTACCAATTGTAGCTATTGGCGGCATAAAACTAAATAATTATAAAAAACTTTTATTGAATAAAGCTAACTTTTTGGCTATTTCAGGCTACATTTGGAATAATAAAAAATACAAACCATTAGAAGCTGTTAAAAAATTAAAATGAAATTATACGCAAGTGAAATTAGAGTTGGAATGTTAATTGAATACAAAAATGACCTTTGGCAAGTCTTAAAAACACAACATGTAAAACCTGGCAAAGGTGGTGCTTTTGCTCAAGTTGAGATGAAAAGTGTGAATAAAAATACAAAATTAAATGAAAGATTTAGATCAAGTGAGTCTGTTGAAAAAGCTTCATTAGATGAAACAAAATTTAATTATCTTTATAGCGATGAAACTGATTATTATTTCATGGACCCAAAATCTTATGAACAAATAAATATTAAAAAAGAAACAATTGAAGAAAAAGGTAAAATGTTAACTGAAAACTTAGAAGTCAGTATAAGTTTTTATAATGAAAAACCTTTAACAGTTGAATTGCCTAATCAGGTAACGTGCACAGTTGATACAACTGATGTTGCTTTAAAAGGGCAAACAGTTTCTTCTTCTTACAAACCCGCAACTTTAGATAATGGAGTAAATATTCAAGTCCCTCCATTTATTGAAAGCGGAGATAAAATCATAGTTGATACTAGAACTATGGAATATGTCAAAAAAATATAAATTATATGCAATCAATATCAGCCAATCTAAATATCATGATAAAGGCTGCAGAAAAAGCATCTAGAGCTTTAATTAGAGATTTTGGAGAAATAGAAAAACTACAAGTTTCAATCAAAGGGCCTACTGATTTTGTTTCAAATGCTGATTTAAAAGCTGAGAAAATAATTATAGAAGAATTAAAAAAAGCAAGACCCTATTATTCTATTATTAGTGAAGAAGATGGTTCTGAAACTAACAAAGATAAAGAACATACATGGATAATAGATCCTATAGATGGCACTACAAATTTTTTACATGGTGTTCCTCACTTTGCAATATCAATTGCTTTAAAATCTGGTAATGAAATAGTCTCAGGTTTAATTTATGATCCAATAAAAGACGAAATGTTTTATGCCGAAAAAGAAAGTGGAGCGTTCTTTAACAATCAAAGAATTAGAGTATCCAAAAAAAGAGAGCTTAATAGCTGCTTGTTTGCTACAGGCAGTGTTTCAAAAAATGAAGTTGATTTGCCTTTAAGAAAATCTGGAAGTGCGGCACTTGATATTGCCTATGTTGCAGCTGGTAGGTACGATGGTTATTTTCAAAATGATCTAAATTTGTGGGATATAGCTGCTGGCATAATACTCGTAAAAGAGGCAGGTGGCTTAATTAATGAAATTGACCTCTCACAAAATAAAAATATCAAAATAAGAGCTTCAAGCATGGCAATTAATAAGAAAATGCTTGAAAAATTAAAGAACTTTTAATTGTTTTATAAAATTCTTTTGCTATAAGTCTCGATATGAAAAAAGACATACACCCAAACTACCACACAATTAAAGTAGAAATGACTGATGGAACTCAATTTGAGACAAGATCAACTTGGGGAAAAGAAGGAGAGGTTTTAAAATTAGAAATTGATCCAAAATCTCATGCTGCTTGGACAGGTGGAAAGCAAAAACTAATGGATAAGGGTCGTGTGAGTAAATTCAATAAAAAATTCCAAAATTTCAGATCAGAAAAGAAAGATTAAATGTCAAACGTACCATTAATGCCAATGGCAACAGCTGTTTGGTTAGTAGAGAATACGACACTTACTTTCAAGCAAATTTCAAAGTTTTGTAATTTACATGAGGTAGAAGTGCAAGGTATTGCAGATGGTGAAGTTGCAAAAGGAATAATGGCTTATAATCCTATTATATCCGGTCAACTTACTAGAGAAGAAATTGAACTAGCATCTAAAGATGAAAATAAAGAATTACAGATAAAAAATACTGATATTGAAATTTCAACTGAAGATAAAAAAATTAAAAAATATATTCCCTTATCTAAAAGACAAGATAAGCCAGATTCAGCTTTATGGTTAATCAAACATCATTCATTACTAAAAGATTCACAAATAGCAAAAATAGTTGGAATAACCAAGGCCTCTGTTACAGCAATTAAAAATAAAAGTTATTGGAATTATAACAATTTAAATCCTAAAGACCCTGTAGCATTAGGGATGTTTTCTCAAAAGGATCTAGTTGAAGTTATTGAAAAAGCTGAAAGAAGAATAAAAAGGGAAAAAAAAGAAAAAGAAAAAGCAAAACTAACAAGAGAAGTATCAAACATTGAATAATTTTAATAGACACCAAAATTATATGATGGTAATTAAACATTCTTAAAAATATTTATGAAAATAGAAGTTAAAGATAACAATATTGAACAAGCTCTCAGAGTTCTTAAAAGAAAATTACAAAGAGATGGCTTTTTTAAAGTTGTAAAATTAAAAAGTGTTTACGAAAAACCGTCTGAAAAGAAAAAAAGAATTTTACAAGAAAATATTAAAAGAGTTAAAAAACTTAATAAGCTTAAAAACAGAATTTAAATATACCGCGGGGTGGAGCAGTCTGGTAGCTCGTCAGGCTCATAACCTGAAGGTCGGCGGTTCAAATCCGTCCCCCGCAACCAATTCCAGCAACACTTTTTTCTTTTTGATAACGTCAGAAAATAATCTATACACACTATATTCGTACTCCAATAAAGTTTTAAGAATTTTATCTAGCTTATTTAAGGAAGGTTGTTTGTTTTAAAATTTTATGGTATTTAAAATAATGACTAAAAACAATTTTTTAAGAGTGCCTTATGGACAAAGTATCCATGGTAATGATGAGATTAAAGCTGTTGTTAAAGTTTTAAAAAGCTCCACACAAATGGGTAAAAATGTATTTGAGTTTGAAAGAAAAATTGCAAAACTTTTCAACAAAAAATATGGTCTAATGGTTAATTCTGGCTCCTCTGCAATTATGCTGGCAATGGAAGCACTAAATTTACCTGAGGGTAGTGAGATAATAACTCCAGCCTTAACTTTCTCAACTACAGTTGCCTATATTGTAAGAAATAAACTTATTCCTGTTTTTGTAGATGTTGAAGAAGGAACCTATTGTATAGATGAAAATAAAATTAAAAATTTAATTACAAAAAAAACTAAGGCTATTATTGCTCCACATTTAATAGGTAATATAGTTAACTGGAAAAAACTATCTCCATTTTTAAAAAAAAATAATATTACCATTTTAGAAGATTCTGCTGATACACTTGGTGCTACGTACAAAGGTAAATCAACAGGGCATTACTCTGATATAAGCATTACTAGTTTTTATGGTTCACATATAATTAATTGTGCTGGTAATGGTGGGATAGTTTGCTTTAATGACAAGAAACAATATTTAAAAGCAAAGTTATTACGTTCATGGGGAAGAAGTTCATCTCTGTATGATGAAAATTCAGAAAAAATTGAAAATAGGTTTAATATTAAGTTGGATGGAATACCCTATGACAAAAAATTTGTCTTTGAGTCTATTGGGCACAACCTTGAACCATCAGAAATAGGAGCAGCATTTGGATTAGTACAGTTAAAGAAACTTAATAAAAATTTAAATGAAAGACAAACTAACTTTAATATTCATTCAAAGTTTTTAAAAAAGTATACAAACTACTTTATATTACCAAAACAATTGCCAGGTTCTAAATCTGGTTGGTTGGCTTATCCTATTACAATAAAAGATGAGGCTCCATTTTCAAGAACTGATATGCAAATTTTTCTTGAAAAGCGAAATATCCAAACAAGAGTAGTTTTTACTGGGAATATACTAAGACAACCAGGTTTTAAAAATATAAAAATGAAAAAAAATAAAAATGGCTACCCTGAAGCTGATAAGGTAATGAAAAGTGGAATGCTTATAGCATGCCACCACGGTCTTGATAAAAAAATGATGAATCATATCCACAAATCAATAGACTTGTTTATTTTATCTAAGACTAATTAATTCTAAATTTTGATTTTATACTATCTAGCAGAAATGCTTTGACTGTCTCTTTGGTAAGTTGATCAAAAGTTTTTCCAAAGTTTTCAATTTTTTGAATAGTTGCTGGTGGAATAGTAATAATATGACAGCCTAATTGCTTTGCTTGTAAATAATTGTAAGGTTCTCTGACACTAGCCCAAAGTATTTCAACATTTTTAAACCTTTTTGCCATGAATATGCTTTTTTTAAACTCTGGTATAGGATCCTTGCCTGTATCACCTGCTCTACCAGCAAATATAGATATTATTACTTTTGTTTTTTTATTAATTAATTTAAGAATTCTTTTTGTTTGTTGAGCACTATATATTGCCGTAATGTTAAGCTTGATATTTTGGCTGTTAAGCTCTTTAATAATTTTACCCATAAAAATACCTTTGGAGTTTGCTACAGGAACTTTTACATAAACATTTTTTCCCCAGGTATTAATCTGTAGAGCTTGTTTTTTCATTTCCTTATATTCATCAGCAAATACCTCTAATGAAACAGGTTTATTATTGCAAATTTTTAATATTTTCTTTGAATAGGATTTGTAATCTTTTGCTCCAGCTTTTCTCATTAAGCTTGGATTTGTCGTAAAACCTTTAACTATTTTTTTCTTATTGAACTTCTTTATTAAATCTAGTTCTGCAATGTCACAAAATATTTTTGTTGTCATTAATTTTTAAAGGTTTTTAGTTATATCCTCAGTCATTTTTTTTGCATCTGCAAATAACATTAGTGTGTTATCTTTATAAAATAATTCATTATCAATTCCAGCATATCCAGGAGATAAACTTCTCTTTACAAATAATACTGATTTACATTTTTCAACATCTAGTACTGGCATCCCATAAATTGGACTTTGAGGGTCAGTTTTTGCAACAGGATTTGTTACGTCATTAGCTCCAATTACAAATGCAACATCTGCATTAGCAAAATCATTATTAATTTCTTCAAGTTCAAAAACCTCATCATATGGAACATTAGCTTCAGCCAACAATACATTCATATGACCTGGCATTCTTCCTGCAACAGGATGAATTGCGTAAGTAACTTTAATGTCATTTTTTTTTAAAGTATCTACCATCTCTCTTAAAGCATGCTGTGCTTGAGCTACTGCCATGCCATAACCAGGAACAATTATAACAGATGATGCATTTTTCATTAAGAAAGCTGCGTCTTCCGCATTACCGCTCTTAACTGGTCTTTGCTCTTTATTACCAGTTGATGTTGATTGTTCTGTTGCACCAAATCCCCCTAAAATTACATTAAAGAAAGAACGGTTCATACCTTTGCACATTATATAAGATAAAATTGCACCTGAAGATCCAACAAGGGCACCTGTTATAATTAATGCAGTATTTTCTAAAGTAAAACCAATTCCTGCAGCAGCCCAACCAGAGTATGAATTTAACATTGAAATCACCACAGGCATATCTGCTCCACCAATTGGGATGATTAATAAAAATCCTATTAAAAATGAAACTGCTATTAATATCCAAAAAAAGTTAGCTGATTGCGATGAGCAAAGTAAGTAAGTTAAAATTATAATTGAAATTAACAATAAAGCATTAAGGAAATGCTGCCCCTTAAAAGTAATTGGTGACCCTGACATTATTCCTTGAAGTTTTAAAAAAGCAATTATTGAGCCTGAAAATGTTATCGCACCAACTGCAGCTCCAATTGACATTTCAATTAAGCTTGCAAGTTTAATGGATCCAGGTGATCCTAGATTAAATGCTTCTGGATTTAAGAAAGCTGAGATTGCAACAAAAACTGCTGACAAACCAACCAAACTATGAAATCCTGCTACCAACTCTGGCATGGCCGTCATTGGTATCTTATAAGCTATGAATGCCCCTATAAGACCCCCTACTAGTAAAAAAATTAGTACATAAATTAATCCACTAGAAAAACTTCCAATAGATAAAAAAGTGACAGTTATAGCTATCACCATTCCTAAAATTCCAAAAAAATTACCCTGTCTTGAAGTTTCTGGCGATGAAAGACCTCTTAATGCCAATATGAATAGGACCCCTGAAACTAAATAAAATATTGCTGATAAATTTGCTGACATAATTATTTATCTTTCTTCTTTTTTTTATACATCTGAAGCATTCTTTGAGTAACCAAAAATCCTCCAAATATATTAATGGCGGCAAGAGATATTGCTAAAAAACCAAGAATGTTCGAGATTGTAAAAACATTGTCTGCACTTCCTGCTAAACCTGCAATTATAGCACCAACAATAATTACTGAAGATATTGCATTAGTGACTGACATTAATGGTGTATGTAAAGATGGAGTTACACTCCACACAACATAATAACCAATGAAAATTGATAAAATGAATATGCTTAATCTAAATATAAAAGGGTCTATTTCCATAAGTCTATCTTATTAAAGTTTTTTCAATTATCTCGTCTTCTAAATTAATATTGAATTTATCATTTTCTTTATCATATAAATTTGACACAAAATTAAATACATTTTTTGAATATAGGTTTGAAGCTGAAACAGGCAGTTTATTAAGAATATTTGTTTCTCCCATAATCTTTACTCCATTTTTAACTACAATTTTATCCACTTCAACAAACTCTGCATTACCCCCTTGAATTGCTGCCAAATCATAAATAACAGAGCCTGATTGCATATTATTAATCATAGAGCCTTTAATAATTAATGGAGCTTTTTTGCCTGGAATTAAAGCAGTGCATATTACAATATCAATTTTCTTTAAAGTTTCAGCTAAAAGATTTTCTTGTTTTTTCTTGAATTCTTCAGATGCTTCTTTTGCATAACCACCTTCTGTTTCAAGATTTTCGGAACCTTCAACAGTCAAAAATTTTCCACCTAGGCTTTCAACTTGTTCTTTTGAAGCCATTCTTACATCTGTTGCGAATACGATAGCACCCATTCTTTTTGCTGTCGCAATTGCTTGAAGACCAGCAACACCCGCTCCTACTACCAATACCTTTGCCGCTGGAATTGTACCAGCTGCAGTCATCATCATTGGTATAGCCTTTTCAAAATTAGCAAATGATTCAATTACAGCCTTATAACCAGCAAGGTTAGCTTGAGATGAAAGTATATCCATTGATTGAGCTCTAGTAATTCTTGGTAACATTTCTAAAGAAAAAATATTAACATTCTTTTTAGATAAATTTTCTATTTTTTCTTTATTGGTATAAGGATTAAACACTCCAACGAGCGTTTGATTTTCTTTTAAATTTAATTGATTTTCATCAGATAATAAGCCTAACTGAATAACAATATTGGCTTTACTTAATATTTCTGTCTCATTAGTGGAAATTTCAACACCTAAATCTTTGTAGTCACTATCCTTAAACCCTAGATGTTCACCATATTTTTCAACTAATGAAATTTTAAAACCAAGAGCTATGTATTTTTTTGCAATATCAGGCGTGATCGCTATTCTTTTTTCTACTTTTTGATTTTCTAAAATTGAAACTATTCTCATAGAAGAATTCTATAGCAATAATATTGCCATTAAAACTAAAACACCTATAACAGCGACAGTTCCCCACAACACAAACTTTGTGAAATTATTCCAGGTATTCTTATGGTCTTGATTCTCCATAAAAATTACTTCTGTCTTGCTTTAAATTTTGGATTTGTTTTATTAATTATGTAAACTCTTCCTCTTCTTCTAACTAACTTAGAATTAAGGTCTCTTTTTTTTAATGATTTTAACGAGCTTTTAATTTTCATAATATTTTTTATAGCCGGCAATGTCCTACTCTTCCGTGTCTTAAGACAAAGTACCATTGGCGCTGAAGGGCTTGACTTCCGAGTTCGGAATGGGATCGGGTATTACCCCTTCGCAATAATCACCGGCGAGAGTGTTATACCTAAAATAAATACATTGTAAACCAAAGAATTATTGTGCTTTCAAAAGCTTTTAATGGCATTTTTAATGTATTCTTTAAGATCTATTTTGCCGTACAGCTTATAAACTTTATTCGATAAGTATATATTGGTCAAAGCTGAAGCATATCTTTCACCTCTTCTATTTGGCAATAATTTAATTTTTGAATTAAATATTTTTGCAACCTCAAGAATGCTATAGTTTTTTTTACTAGCTATACTGTAATGCCTACATTTATTCATTTTCCAAGCATAATAACAAGCCTCAACTGTATCATTAACATGAGTAAATCTTCTAGATTGTGTACCAGGCCTTACAACAGTCAAAGGTTTGCTTGATCTATAAAGCTCTTCGAAAATACCAATTACAGTAGCCATACTTCCTTTAGAGATTTGTTTTGGTCCATACACATTATAAAAATAAATTATTTCATATTTGAAATTGAACCATTTTTTTAAGTTTTCTAACATTTCTAAATTTTTTGATTTTGTAAACGCATAAGGAGATAAATTCTTATCATTACCTTCATTACCTATGGTAGCTGAAGTAGCTGAATAAATTAACTTAATCTTATTCGCAAAACAAAAATTAAAAACTTCTTGAGAACCTACTGTGTTAGAATCAATACATTCATTCATTTTTAAAAAGCTTTGATATATTCTTGCAAATTCTCCAAAATGAAAAAGCGAATGAATTTTTTTTTTATAAGGGTTGAGAACTTTTGCTATTTTTTTTGTGTCAGATTTTATATATCTAATTCTTTTATTATTAATTTGATTTTTAATTTTTCCAGTTGAATAATTGTCAATACTTATAATTTTAAATTTAGTTTTTTTTAAAAATAAAGAAATTAAATTTGAACCTACAAATCCAGCTCCACCAGTTACAATAATAATATTTTTCATTGTTAATATATATAGATATCTTTATAGTAACAAACAATCTAGTAATTCAATAAATAAACTATATAATTAAAGTGACTTACAAATAAATATAAAAAAATCTTGAATTCTATTTTGTCTTTTCATAAATAGAGTGAAGATAAAAACCAATTGGCAAAGTATAAACAATAGATAGCCAATTATTAAAAAAATTACCATTTGGAGAAAAAGGCCAAACTGAGATTAATATACCTGCCAACAAGCATACTTGATAATCGTTTAAATATCTTTTTTGTTTTAAGACAATTGATTTAAGCTGTCGAAAAACAGAATATATCACAAAGCAGAAAGCACTAAACAAAAAACTAAATCCTATAATACCTGTCTCAGCTAGTAACTGAACATAGAAATTATGAGGATGCGTACTACAGGGCCAATTACCAACCACATATTTAGGATCAGAGCATTTCACCCTAAATAACTTAGGGCCGTGACCAAGAATTGGTTTCTCAAGAAACATTCTAAATGCAGTTCTAATATGACTGTCATGAATTGGGGTAAAAAAATTTTTTTTTGTATATCCTTCAACTAACCCCAAATCTTTTAGAGGAGTCATAATCATTCTATTTTTAATATCTTGATTATTAAGAGTTATTATTACAGTAAATAAAAGTGCTATAAGAAAAGTAACTAATCTAAATTTTTGATAATTTTTTATTAAAATAATGATAAACAAGGTTGATAAATTTAAAAAAAAGAAAGCAGAACGCTCACCAGAAAGAAAAATCAAAACATCAATCAAAATAAATAAAATAGAAATACAGTATATTTCTAAAGGATTTTTTTTTATTCTTGAAATAAACAAAGCAAAGAATAAGGGAAATAATCTCGCTAGGTAAGACCCCAAAATCAACTCATCTCCAAAAAAAGAGGATACGCGAAGTATATTTGACTCAATTATTGTCAGTTTGTACCCTATCAGATTGTAACCAGTAAAATATTGAATATACCCATCCAAAATAATTATAGAAAAAGTAATTAAGAATGTGTAATAAAAATAATCTAAAATTTTTTTATTCTGTTCAATTATATAAAAAATAAGAATAGAGAATAATCCAATACGAATATAAAATAGGGAAGTCTTTATACTGAAAAGAATATTATCCGATAATAAAGAAGATAAAATACAAAAAAAATAAAAAGAAACAAATGCATAAAAATAAAATTTTTTATAAACTGCATACAGCTTGTTCTTTATGGAATAATATAAAAACCATAATGATAATGTGCTCACTATCACATCAGGTAAAAAAGGGCCTGTAACTAATAATGGTATAATACAGGCGCAAACTAAACTGATGATATTTATATGTGATAATTTATTAATTTTATAATTCATAGTTATTTTGAAATAAAAAATTTTATAGTTATCTTACTCCTTTATTTATTTATATGATTTACTAAATTATTTTGTTAAATGTAAGAATAATATAAAATAAGATAACAATAAAAATATCAATATGTTAATTAATTATATATTTTTTAAGCATATTTAGTTTTTTAAAAATGAATCAAACCTATTTAACTCTGCTATCTTATCCAATAATCTTGATAACTATTATTCTTATCTCCAATAAACTTAAGTTAGTTGACAAACCTAGTTCAAGAAAAATACATTCAGAGTCTATAGTCAACACTTCTGGTGTAGCACTTTATATTTTTTTATTTTTTATTATTTCGACAAATGAATTTTCTTATGAATTAGAGACAGTAGTTGCTATTGGATTATTCGTAATATTAATCGGATTTATAGATGATAGAATTGATTTAACACCAGGAATAAAATTATTTTTTAAATCCATAGCTGTTGTTTATTTAATTTTTAATGGATTCAATTTAGAGGATTTGGGGAGCTATGAATTTTTTCAAACCATTAATCTTGGTAAATTTGCATTTGTTTTTACATTTTTAGCGGCACTTTTGTTAATGAATGCTTTTAATTATATTGATGGAATAGACGGTTTATTATTTGGAACAACAATTACAGCCCTTTTATATTTTATTTTTTTGACTAACGACTCTTCAAATTACATAAATTTGTTTTTATATTTACTTTATGCCTTATTGGTAAATCTTTTTTTTAATATGCTTCCTATAAGATCAAAATTAAAATGCTTTTCAGGAAATGCTGGAAGCTTATTCTTGGGTTTTTTCATTAGTTTTTCAATTATATTTCTATATAAAAAACACAACATACACCCTGCTTTCTTAATATGGTCTTGTTGGTATTCAGTTTATGATTTTATATACGTAACATTTATAAGAATTATCAAACAAAAAAAATTTACAAAAGCAGACAAAACGCACTTTCATCATCAGGTACTAAAATATTTTAATAATAATCAGATTAAATCTAGTATTGTAATTAATATTTTAAATATTTGTATTATTGGAACTGGTTATTGCATAACAGCATATATTGGAAAAATTTTTTCTTTATTTTTTTTTATAATCTTATTTTTTGTTTTTATATTAACTAGAAAAAAATTATTTCAAAGTACACAAAATTATTAGTGCATTGGAATAGAAGCTTTTTTATTTTACTCAAATAAGTACTAATATTATTTTAAATTTAATTAATTTCTTTAAGTTTATAAAAAAAATTCCTATATTTTTTTATCATAATCTCTAATTTAAATGTATTTTCGTATCTAGAATATGAATTTTTTTCAAATTTTTTTCTTAATTGTTTATTATTTTGAATTTTGTTTACAGAGTATTTAATTTCATCTTTATTTGAAGGATGAATTTCAATACCTGTATGGTTATGCCTGTTAATAAATGAGGTACCACTAGATATTTTGGTTGATATAATTGTTTTTTTTTCTGATAAAGCTTCTATTAACGCAATACCATAAGCCTCTCTTCTATCAGTTGATGGTAAAATAAGCGCCTGAGAATGACGAATAAGAAAAAATTTATTATCTTCATCAGTATTAATTATTAATTTAATATTTTGAATATTCTTAATTTTATTATTAATATATTTTTTTTCTTTACCATTTCCAACAATCAGAAGATTGGTATTAAGCTCTGAGAATGCATCAATTAAATAATCAAGACCTTTATAATTTCTTAAACTACCTACAAAAATGAAATATTCTTTATATTTATATATTCTAAGATTTTTTTTAATATTATTTAATTTATTTCTTTTTTTTATACCTATTGGGATAATAACTATCTTTTTATTAAAATATTTTAGAATTTTACTAGAATTTAAATAATTTTTAGATGTTACAATAATCTTTTTTGATCTCATCAAAAAAATCATCATTAATGGAAAATATAGATAATAAAATAATTTGTTTTTAACAATATCTGCATGATAAGTAATTACAATTTTTTTTCTAGGTACAAACATTGATAGAATATCCATAAATGGCCATGGGAAGTGAAAATTAAAAAAATCATAATTTTTTTTTAATCTATTGAAATTAATCAATGATTTAAACGACACAGGACACGACAATACATTTATTAACAATTTATCAGAAAAAATTTTATAATTTCTTTTTTTTGTCTTTTTTTCTTTGACTGTATAAACCTCAGAGAAAATATTTTTTTTTTGCAATTCATTACAAAGACTATCAACTAGATTTTCAACACCTCCATAAATATTGTGCTCAAATTTTTTGGTAATATTTAGTATTTTCATTAATAATTACTTATGACAAATACTTATATATAAATAAAAATCTATTACATAATTTTTATTCATATTATTTTAAGTGTTATTTGCTTAATATTTAATTAATTAAATAGTTTCTATTTAATAAAAAAAAGATAGAACCATATTTTTGCTTAATATCTTAAATTAATTAACTGTTGATAATAAATTATTATGAAAAAAATACTAATCACTGGTGGGGCTGGCTATATAGGAAGTCACGTAGTTGAAAAGTTAATAGAACAAAATAAAGATGTAGTTATTCTTGATAATCTTATTACTGGTTACAAGCACCTAGTGAATAAAAAAGCAAAATTTATTAATGGTGACATTAAAAATTTAGTTCTTTTAAAAAAAATTATAAACTATTATAAAATAGAAACTATAATACACCTTGCAGCACATCTTAATATAAGTGAAGCAGAAAAAAATAAAAAAAAATATTATGCAAATAATATTAATGGCACATTAAATCTGATTAATAGCTGCAAAAACTCTAATGTAAAAAATTTTATTTTTTCTTCCTCTTGCTCGATATATGGGGCTGTAAAAGGTGGGGTAAGTGAAAAAATGAAACCCAATCCACAAAGCTATTATGCTTTTACAAAATTTGAAGGTGAAAAATTAGTTAAAAAAAATTCTAAAAAATTTAATTATAAATTTGCCATTCTAAGATATTTTAATGTAGCTGGAGCAAGTGATTCTAATAAAATAGGTGAAATTCAGAGATCTCATGGTCATTTATTTAAAAATATTGCTATACAGTCATTGGAAAAAAAACCATCTATAAAAATTTATGGCAATAACTATAATACTACGGATGGAACATGTATTAGAGACTATATGCATGTTTCAGACCTTGCAGACATACATCTAAAAACTATAAATTTTTTAAATACTAAATCTAAATCAATTACAGTTAATTGTGGTTATGGAATGGGTTATTCTGTACTAAAAATTGTTAAAATTTCTAAAAAATTTATAAAAAAAATGAATATTAGTTTTTGTGAAAAACGAATTGGTGATGTTGGACAAGTCTATGCTAAAATAGAAAATTTAAAAAAGATATTAAAATGGAAGCCTAAATATAATAAAATTGAAGATATTTTAAAAAGTTCAATTAAATGGGAAAAAAAATTATCTAAAATTAAATTAAAGTCTAACTTTTAATCAATTTGACAAACAGTTAATTTATTTAAACTCTTAATTAAAGACTAAAAAGAAATTTAAACATATACTAAATAATTTTTTGCATATAAAATCTTTGAACATGCAAAGGATAGAAAATACAGTGAAAAGAATTAAAAAAAAAAAACCAGTTGTTTTTGTTCCTATTTGTGCTGACATGTTTCATCACGGTCATATAAACATTATAGAAAAAGCCTCTAAATTTGGAGATATAACTATTGGATTGATGACTGATAAAGGAATCCAGAGTTATAAAAAAAAATTACCATTAATTAGTTATAATAATAGAAAAAAAATTTTCAAACATATTCCCTTAATAAAAAAAATCATTCCAATGCCAGGCATACAATATATAAAATACGCAAAAAAATATAAATTTGATTTTTTTATTCATGGAGATGATTGGAAAAAAGGTCCACAATCAAAACAAAGAAAGCTATTAATACCACTTATGAAAAAATGGAATGGTAAAGTGATTGATATACCTTATACAAAAGGCATTTCTTCCTCAAAAATAAAGAACATTATTTAAAGCCAAGAAACAAAATATAAAATTACACTAAATAAAATAATTATGATTAAAAATAAAATTTTATCAGACTCAATTTTGATTATTTTTTTTTCTAATTCTGCAAATTTAATAAATATGATCATTCAAGTCATATTAAGTCGAACTTTAAGTTATTCAGATTTTAGCCTATATTATTCATTAATTGCTCTAATTGGCTATTTAGTAATTCCATCTGCTACAATTGGCATGTATTTACAAAAACAATTTTTTAGTCTTATCAATGACAATAAAGATATTTATTCATTTTTATTATTATCAACAAAGAAATTATTATTTTTTTTCATGTGTATTTTTCTTATTTTTTTACTATTTTCTGACATATTAAAAATAAGCTTTAATCATAACAATTTATATGTTTTTTTTAATTTCTACTTAGTTTTAATCTTAATAATATATATGAACTGGCCAATATCTGTTAATAATGCTCTTAAAAATTATAAAATTAACTCAATCTTATATTTCACTAGCAGTGTATTAAAGTTATTTTTTATAATTTTACTATTTTATTTTTTTAATAAGGGTACCTTAATTTCAGCAATTAATATTAATTTATTTTTTATATTTTTATTAACTTTTTTATACTTTTTACCCTTCAGGAATAAATTGAATAAAGGATATAACTCTGAATATAAAAGTAATTTTAAGATACTTGATAGTGATTTTAAATTTTATGCGTTTCACGCATTTTTGATACCGTTTATTTTGTCAAGTGACATAATACTGGCAAAAATTTTCTTTTCACCTGAGTATGCATCTAAATATATCGTTGCAGCTAGTTTAAGTAAAATAATATATTTTATTACTTCTGGCTTGTATGCAGTGATATTTAATGAAAGCTTGGGATTTTCAAAAAAAAATACCTTTCTAATAACAATTATAAGTTTCATTATAAGCTCTTTAACAATGATATTTATTATATATTTTGGAAAAAATATAATTGAATTAATTTATGGTGATAAATTTACAGGATCTCATCAATATCTCGCTTTTTTATGTGGTGCTGTATTTATGGTTAGTCTATCAAAAATTGTATGCGATATTCTAATTTCAAGAAAAAAATTTGGCTTTATTAAATATCAATTTCTAACTTATTGTTTTTTTATATATTTAACAATCTACCATTTTGATGATTTAATTGACTTATCAAGAAATATTTTTTTAACATCTATTAATCTTTTAGTATTTATTATATTTTTTTTCATAAAAAATTACTATAATAATGTAAAAATTCTAATTTTTAATAAAAACTAATCTATTACTCCATGAGTATAGCAAAATGTTAAAACCAATTAAGATAAAATCAAAAATCTTTTCAGATGTTAGAGGTAAAATATTTGAAAATTATACTCATAGTAAAGGTATTCAGTATCCATATTCAATTACCAGTATTTCAAAAAAAAATGTTTTACGTGGTTTTCACTTTACGCTGGGTGGTGAATATAAAATATTAAGTGTGATTAAGGGAAAAATTATAGATTATTGTTTCATGATTAATAAGAATAACATTAAAAAATATAAATTTATTCTCAATCAGGGGGAGAGCTTATTGTTACCAAAATTTTTTGCACATGCTTACCTTTGTCTGGGTAATGAAAATATAATTAATTACCATTTATCTAAAATTTATGATCAAAAGAAAAAAAAAATAATCAAATGGAATGACCCTAATCTTAGGATAGATTGGAAAATTAAAAAACCAATACTTTCAGATGCTGATAATAATGCAGAAAGTTTAGTTTCATGCAAAAAAAAATACTTTTCATAGATTCTTTTAGTAATCTTGGAAGAAAAATTCTTTGTGAAAAAAGCAACTATAAATTTCTGACCCCTTCAAGTACTAAAGTTGATATACTAAATATTTTCTAAAATAGAAAATTATATTAAAAAAAATAAACTACTATATATTGCATCTAGCTGGTCTTTCTGATCAGATAACTCAACATAAAAAAATTGGAGTAATGTTGTCAGTATAACATAAATTGCTTATAACTATGCCATAAAATTAAAGATATAGTGTTATTGGTAAAAAATCAAAGTAGGAAATTCTTAAAAAATTGGTATAACAACCTCAATCTAAAACTAAAATAATTCTAAAATTGTAATAATGAATAAGATCTTTCTAAATTTAGGACTGCAACCTTTAGCTAACAGACTTCTAGATAAAAAAGAATTAAAAAAAAAAGAACTTAAATTGCCACTAAAAATTCAGTTTAATACTAAAAGTTTTTTAGTTTCCTTAAAAAATACTGTGTCTTCTAAAGAAATGTTTAATGATAAATACCCATACAGATCCTCATCTTCAAAAACTATAAATAATGAGTATAAAAAACTTTCAAATAAAATAAAAAAGACATTAAAACCTAAGAGTGTTTTAGAAGTTGGAAGTAATGACGGTACCTTTCTTAAATATTTTGATAAAAGAACAACCGTGGGGATAGAGCCTGTCAAAAAACACGCAAAAATTACAAAAAAAAATGGTTTTTTTACTTATGATAATTTTTGGACGATTAAATTGGCTAATCAAATTGCAAAAAAATACAAAAAATTTGATTTAATTTTTTCTGCTAATACCTTGAGCCACATTCATGATCTTGATGAGTCAATTAAAGCTATAAAATTACTTTTAAATACTAATGGTACCTTTATTTTAGAAGATCCCTCTTTACTTAAAATTATTTTAAATAATGCATATGATCAATTTTATGATGAGCATATATATGTTTTTTCGACTTTAGCTCTTAAGAATATATTGATTAAACATAACTTAGAAATATATAAAATTGAGAATCTTAAAACACATGGTGGCTCTAATAGATATTATATCTGTAAAAGCGGTCTTAAAAAAATAGAAAAATCCTTTTTTAATAATATTAAAAATGAAAAAAAATCTCATTTACATAAAATTATTGCATATAAAAATTTTTCTATAAGAATAAATAATTCTAGAAAAAATCTCAAAGAGCTTTTAATAAAATTAAAAAATAACAATAAAAAGATTATTGGTTATGGGGCTTCTGCTAAATCAACTTTAATATTCAATTACTGTAAATTAACATCTTCTGAAGTTTCTTACTTTACTGACTCAACAAAAGATAAACAAAATAAATATTTACCAGGTGTAAAAATTGAGATAAGAAAACAACCAATGAATATAACATCTGACGTTGACTATTCTTTTTTGGGAGCTTGGAATTTTTATGAAGAAATCAAAATAAAAGAGAGAAATTTTTTAAAGAATGGTGGGAGGTTTATTACTCACGTTCCTTACCCAAGAATTTTAAAATAATGACCGATAATCTTCACAAAATTATAGAAAGAAAAATTGTTGGAGATGCAAACCTCTTAATTAAAGTTGAAAAAAATAACAAATTTTTTAATGCTGGGCAATTTTTTAGTATTGGCATGCCCGATATGCCATATAATAGAGAATATTCAGTCTGCAATAGTGCACACGATGATTATATAGAATTTTTTGTTAGATATGTAGATGATGGAACATTAACACCAAAACTATTTAATGCTAAAATAGGTGATAATATAAAAGTTTTAGGTCCTTATGGTGAATTTTATTTAAAAGATTTTGATGCAACTAAAAAATATCTATTTATAGGAACTGGGACGGGAATTGCACCTTTCTTGTCCATTATTAAAACTCACAATCCAAAAAATTATAGTATAATGCACGGTATTAGAGAGCTTAAAGATCAAATTGAAGAGATTGATAAACACAAATATGAGCTTTATGTATCGAGAGAGAAAGTATTAAGTGTGCCAAATATATTCAAGGGAAGAGTTACTAACTATGTTCAAAAAAAAATTGATGAAATCGATGAAAATTATTTGTTTTTTTTATGTGGAAATAGCTTAATGGTAAGTGAAATGCATGAATTATTAATAAAAAATAAAATAAACAATAACCAAATTTTTACAGAAATTTTTTTTTAATGAAAATAGCAATAAGTTATCCTCCAATTGTAAATGATCTTGGTCAAAAAGCCATGGTCTCACAAAATAGAAATGTTCAATATTTTTCTGTTCCAACATATCTTCTGCCAGTCACACATGCTCAAGCTGCCACATTATTAAAAAAAAATGGATATGATGTTTTGTGGGATGATGGAAATGCACAACTAAAAGATTATAGTTTGTGGTTTAGTGATTTAATCAAATCTAAGCCTGACTTAATAGTATTTGAAAGCACCACTCCAGTAATGAAATTTATGTGGAAAACAATTAATGAAATTAAAAAAATTCTTCCACAAACAATAATAGTTATGTCAGGCTATCATTCGATGCGAAAACCTGATGAAACTTTTGATAACTCTAAAACAGATGTTGTATTGTTAAGTAATCATATTGATTTTGTTTTATTAAAGTTAGTAAAAAGTTTAGAACAAAATAAAATTGTTAGTGATTTATCTATAGATGGCATAGCCTTAAGGAGAAATGATAAAACAATTAAATTAAGCTTTAAAAAAGTAGAAAATATTAATGACTCTGAATTAATTGATAGAGATTTAATAAAGTGGGAAAATTATGCTTATGAAAATGGTAACTTTCTTCAAACACCTGGCACCTACTCTTCTAGCGTAATCAGAGATTGTACTTTTGGAAAATGTACTTTTTGCAGATACAATGGACCTGAGCTTTCATTTTCAATTATGAATGTTAAGAAAAGTGTTGATGAATATGAAAGATTAATAAACGAGTATAAAGTTAAAGAAATATTTGATGATTCGGGAGTTTGGTATAGAGGAAAAGATGCTAGAGATTTTGCTAAAGAAATTATAAAAAGAGGTCTTCATAAAAAAGGTTGTTATTTTGGGTTTAATACAAGGTTTGAATATTTAGATGAAGAAACAATAGTATTATTAGGAAAAGCAAACTTTAGATTTGTTCTACTTGGTTTAGAGTCTGGAAGTAATTACACTCTTGATAAACTAAAAAAAGGTTACACTAGAGAAACTGTGTTAAATACACTAGAGCTTTTAACTAAACATGGCATGCATCCGCATTTAACTATTATGGTTGGATATTACTGGGAAACACAAGAAATGCTTAATGATACAGTTAGTTTTGTAAGACAAATTATGCATGATGGGTTGGCAAGAACTTTACAAGTTACATTGTGCACTCCTCTTGATTATACACCTTATCATCAAGAATGTATTGATAATGATGTTATGCTAACTGACAATTATAATGAGCACGATATGAGTAGACTAATTGTAAAAACTCCAATACCTCATGAAAAGTATTATGATGCTGTTAAAGAGATGTATTACCTAGCACTAAGTCCAAAGTTTATATTAAGACAAATATTTTTTCTAAAAAATCTTAAATTAAGGAACTTTCAATTTATATTTACATACGGTTTAAGAGCTCTCAGAAGAGTTAGGCAGCATGTATTTAATTTAACTCAAGGGCATAAAGAAAATTTACAAAATAAAAAATAGTGCTAAAATATTTTTAATGAAATTTGAAGTTGTGGCTCCATGTAAAAATGAAGAACAAAATATTAAAAAATTTTATGATACTGTAAAAAAAGAGTTAGATCAATTTGATTTTAATATTAAATTTGTAGATGATGGTAGTACTGACAATACCTGGAATAAAATCAAAGAAATAAATAATTTAGATAAAAGAGTATCAGGTATAAAATTATTAAAAAATTACGGCAAAGAAAATGCTATTACAGCAGGATTAGATGATAAAATAAATGATTATGATTTTAAAATTATAATAGATGTAGATCTACAACATCCCATTGAAGTTATTCCTCAAATGATCAAGAGATGGGTAAAAGGTGAAAAAGTAGTAGGAACTTATAGGGAAAAATTTCAAGAAGGTTTTATAAGAGAAATTGGATCGTCTATATTTTATTTTTTGATGAAAAAATTTTCAGATGTAAAATTATATTCTAAAACTACTGATTTTATGCTGGTTGACCAAATTATTATAAAAAAATACCTTCAAGTAACAGAAAAAAATAAAACATTTAGAGCTACAATTAACTTAGTTCATAATACTTCTGATTTAATAAAAATAAAAATAAATAATAGAGAAAAAGATATTAGTAAATATAATTTTTCAACTTTACTAAGATTTGCAGTTAATACATTTACTTCTTTTTCTATTTTTCCACTTAAAATTATTGGCTATGTTGGTCTATTTCTATCAACACTATCAATATTAATAATTCCAATATTATTCTTTATTAATTATGTAGGTTTGGTACCTGTATCACTCCAAACAATTATAATTATATTATTAGTGCTGCTGAATGGGTTAATTCTTGTAAGCAATGGAATTCTTGCAATATATATAACTAAAATTTATGAGAATGTTATTTCAAGACCAGATTATGTAGTTGAAAAAAAAACATAAATAAATCTTATTTTTTTAAAATATCTTTTATATAGGTCTTATATGAATTTTCTGGGTATTTATTTATAATATTTATTAAATCATTTCTTGTAATCCATTTATTATTGAGAGCAATTTCCTCAATACATCCAATATTAATGTCTTGTCTTTTTTGAATTACAGATATCATATTTGAGGCATCTAAATAGCTTTGAAAACTGCCCGCATCCATCCATGCATTTCCTCTATTAAGTTGAATTTCATTTAATTTTTTATTTTTAATTAATATCTTATTAAGATCTGTGATCTCTAATTCTCCTCTTTTAGAAGGCTTTAGTTTTTCAGCATATTTAATTGAATAATTCTTATAAAAATATAATCCTGTGACAGCTTGATTGCCTATGAAGTTCTTAGGTTTTTCAATTATATCAATTATTTTATTTTTTACTTTTTTTATAACACCATAATCTTGAGGATTGGATACTCTGTAAGTAAATATACATGATTTACTGCTCTTCTTTGCTTTAATTAACAATTCAGTAAGCTTATTGCCATAAAATATATTGTCACCTAAAATTAGACAAAAATTAGATTTCCCTAAGTTTTTTTTTGATAAGATCAAAGCTTCTGCTATCCCCTTAGGTTTTTCCTGAATAATATAATTAAACTTCATACCTAATGAACTACCACTACCAAGTAATTGTTTATACATAACAACAAATTCTTTTGAGGTTATAATGTTAACTTCTCTTATCTTAGCAAGCATTAAAATAGATAAAGAATAATAAATCATTGGTTTATCAAATATTGGTAATAATTGTTTGGAAATAGTTTTTGTTAATGGATATAATCTTGTTCCGTTTCCACCAGCTAAAATAATACCTTTGGTTTCAATCATGAAATCTTATTTAAATTTTTAATGTACCAAACTATTGTTTTTTTTAGATTATAGTTAAATTGATTTTTAAGATTTATCCCAATATTTTTTTTTATCTTAGAAGAGTCAACACCATATCTTAGATCATGTGCTAGTCTATCAGTAACGAATTCGATCAAATTGAAATAAGACTGTTTTTTTTTAAGTGGTCTTAGCTTGTCTAAAATTTTACAAATTCTATTAACTATTTCTATATTTTCAATTTCATTATTTCCACCAATATTGTATACTTCTCCAATACTACCTTTTTTGATTATTGAGTGTAAAATTTTACAATGATCAAGCACATAAATCCAATCTCTAATATTTTTACCCCTACCATAGATGGGTATTTTTTGATTATTTAATGCATTTATGATTGTCTTGGGAATTAATTTTTCTTTATTTTGGAAAGGTCCAAAATTGTTTGAACAGTTTGTTGTAATAATAGGTAAATCAAAAGTTTTATACCAAGCTCTAGCAATAAGATCTCCCGCACTTTTAGATGCTGAATAAGGATTGTTTGGAAAAAATTTATTTTTTTCAGTAAACCCTTTTTCATTTTTTTTTAATGATCCATAAACCTCATCTGTACTAACATTTATAAATCTTATTTTTTTTTTATATTTAGACTGATTATAATAAATTCTAAATTCTTCTAAAAATTTGGAAAACTCAAGTACATTATTTTTAATAAAATCAATTGGTCTTATAATTGAATTATCCACATGTGTTTCTGCAGCAAAATTTATTATAATTGTTGGTTTATATTTTTGAAATATATAAGATATCTTTTTTTTATTTCCAATTGAACATTTGTAAAATATATAGTTCTTATTCTTTTTAAAATCTTTAAATCTAAATTTACTTGCAGCATAACCAAGATAATCAAGATTAATAATCTTAATATTTTTTTTTAGACAGTGTTCTATAAAATTAGAACCTATAAAACCTAATCCTCCAGTAACTAAATAGTACATACTTTAAATTTTTTTAAGAAATTAATAAATATTTAAGCAATTAATATTTATTTAGATATCATCTTAAATAAAAAAATTCAAATCAAATTAAGGTGAAATATAAACATTAATTTAATTAACGAACTCAAATCAAAAAAACTTAATTAATAGATTAAATATACAAATAAGTGTAAATTACCACTTTATAAATTTTGCAAATTAATGATTTTAATAAATGAGAAAATTAAAAATTTTGATAACTGGATCGACCGGATACATAGGAAAAAATTTTGTTAAAAAATACTATAGAGTTTTTAATTTTTACCCTATTTTTCACAATAAAAAACTACCTAGTAAATACTTTAAAAAATCGACAAACTATCGAAATAAGCTAGACAATATCAAAAAATTTATCATCATGTCACAACCAGATATTACTATTCATTTAGCTACAAATTATCAGAAATTTGATAATGAAAAAAAAATAAATGAAATTATTAATACAAATATACTTTTAGGTTCACACTTATTAGAGGCGTTAACCCATACAAAATCAAAAAAAATAATAAATATTGGTACAATTTGGCAAAATATACTTAATTCAAAAAAATATATTCCAGGAAATTTCTATGCATCAACTAAAGAAGCTTTTGAAAAAATTACTTATTATTACCATTTAAAATCAAACTTATCATTTTTGAATTTAAAGCTTACAGATTCGTATGGAGGAGAAGATAAGAGAGAAAAAATAATTCCAAAAATTATTAATTCATACAAAAAAAATGAAACTATTTATCTAGAGAACAAAAACTATAAAATTGGCCTGATACATATCGATGATATTTGTTTAGCTCTAAAAAAATCTATAGATTTATGCTTAAATAACAATAAATTTTACTTTTCTTATGCATTAACTACAAAAAAATTTTACAGAATAATTCAAGTAATAAGGATGATTGAAGAAATAAAAAATATTAAAATTAGTTTTAAAAATAAAGGTTTAAAGACTAGACAAATAATTAATAAATCTTTTAAAGTTCTTCCTGGATGGAAACCAAAAATTTCTCTTTCTGAAGGTATATCTAAATTTAAGATATAATTTAAAGATAGGTTTTTATTTTTAAAATTATTATCTTATATTTTTTTATTAAATAACAAATTTGATTTATCCAGCTCATCATAGCTTCCTTTTGCTATGATCATTCCTTCTTCTAATAAATAAATCATATCACATTTTTTTATTGTACTTAATCGATGTGCAATCATAATGACTGTAATCTTATTTCCTAGATTATTTATTGCTTCCATGACGTGTTGTTCTGTAATATTATCCAATGCACTGGTCGCCTCATCCAAAATAAGAACTTGAGGGTTATGATAAAGTGCTCTTGCAATTCCTATTCTTTGCTTTTGCCCCCCAGATAATTTAACTCCTCTTTCTCCTACTGATGTGTCATACTTTTGCGGCAATTCCTTATTTATAAAATCATGAAGGTTTGCAATTCTTGCAGCTTTTTCAACTGCGTTAAAATCTATATTTTCTAAATCGACACCAAAAGCAATATTTTCTGCAATACTAGTATCTGTTAAATAGATTTGTTGCGGCACATAACCAATATTTTTTTGCCATGATCTTTTGTTTCTAGCTGTAATAAGTTTATCATCTACATGCAAAGTTCCTTCTGTAGGATCTAATAGACCTAAAATAATATCAACCATAGTTGTTTTTCCACTACCCGTTGTGCCTATAATTCCCACTTTACTATAGGCTTTAATGTTAAGGTCAATATTTTTTAATGCTGCATCTCTTGCATTTGAGTATTTAAAATAGATACCTTTGAATATAATAGATTTATTAATTTGTAAAATTGAGTTATCATTCATTAGTTGATCATAAGATTTTAAGCTCATTAAGTCTTTATTTAGTAGGTCTAGAGCTGGGCCTGAAAATCTTAACTGAGTAAAAGAACCATAAACTTGTTGTAAGGCAGGCATCAATCGGTAACCAGCAAAAGCATAAAGACCAATCACTGGAACAATGTTTTCAAATCCATTTCCACCTGACATTAATACTAGAACTAAAATTATCATGCCACCAAAAGCAATTCCTTCAATTAAAAAACGTGGAAGATCAGAAATTAGTTTCGCTAAAGATTGATTATTTGCATATGTCATTCCTGGTTTTTCATAGCTTTTTGCATATACTTCTTCCATTCCTCTTACTTTGACTTCTTTTATGGCTCCAAAAGCTTCTGTTAATATAGTATAACGTTTTGAATTTGATTTAAGGCGTTCAGCGCCAATTCGTGATAAAAACTTTTTTATACAAAAAAAGATAGTTCCATAACTAATAATCAAAGCTGACCCCACACTTAGTGCTAATTTAGGGTCAACAACAATCAATAATATTAACAACGTGGTAGACACAGCTCCATAAACTATAATATTCAAGATAGGTACAATAGCTTTTTCAATAACTTCACTTACCTCAGATAAAATATTTTTACCCAAATCTGCGCTGTGCTGATTTAAAAACCATATATATGGCTGACGCAAATATCCCTGAATCAAACGCATACCAATACTATATTCACGCATTAGAGTGAAACGAGCCTGTAAATAAGTTGTAATCGCTCTAAATAAAAGAGAAACCATTAATGCTATAAAAGATGCTACACCAAGCACAAAAAGAAACTGCTCAGAACTGATAACACCAAAAACACTGGATATCTGAAAGAGATAAGCTAGCACGACATTAGTCTCAACTAACTGTGGATTCGATAATACTGCTATAAAGGGTAAAACAGATGCCACCCCTATCATATCCATAATCGCCATAACCAAAATAAAAGCCAGTAATAGAAAAGCTCGTTTCTTTTCAGGAGGGCTCAGAAGTTCAAATATTTTCTTTAGTGTCTTCATATATCTAGCTTATTTCTTTTAAGTGTCTTTAAAAATTTTTTTTTGACTCAATATCATTAAATAAAATATTTTCTTTTATCCAATCAACAGCTTTTCGAGAAATATTTTTTGGTACTATAAAACAATAAATGACAATAGATAAAAAGAAAATATTAAAAATATTTTTAGGCCAATACTTAATAAGAATAAATATTTCATTAATTAAAATTTTAAATGTAGAGTAATTTTTTATTTGAAGCAGTCCAACATGGTTTGTTGTACAAATATGTTTCAATCCCCATCTGTATAATTTTACATTATTTTTAAAAGAACTTTGATACATCTTAATCCAAGTTAAAGTTGGGGAAATGTTATAAATTTTTGATATATGTCTGGTTTGGCTCTTTTCAATTCTTACTGCAACATTTTGATGCTTATAAAAACAAATTTCATTATCTCTAGCTACTTGTGCAAAAGTATGTATGTGTGTTGTAAAAACATGACTTCTATGAGGTAAGACTTTAATGCTTTTTTTTCTAAATGCTAGACCACTAATTTGTCCTGCTGTTTCAAAAGCTTTAAAAAAAATAGCCCAACTTGAATCAATTTTAGTAATAAAATTAAAATTTTTAAAAGGCTTAATTTCTCTAACAATATTTTTAATATCTTTGAAAAACCAAAAATATGGTCTTGTTATCAATCCCACATTTGGATTATTTTGAAAAATTTTTTCATAATCAGAAAATACATTTTTTTTAAGAATGTCATCATCAGCCATTAAAAAAATAATTTCACCTTTAGCTTTTTTAAATAAGTTGTGAAGATTTTGGCATACACCTAAATTTTTTTTATTCCTAATTAGGTGAATTTTAAAATTCTTATATTTCTTTATTAACTGTTTAAGATAGTTGATTTCAGTAAGTTCGTCATGTGGATTATCATCACCAATTATTATTTCAAAATCATGAAAATTTTGTTTTATAATTGAGTCGATTGATAATTTAATATATTTTTTTGATTTATATGCTGGTATTAAAACAGAAAATTTCATTTTTATAATATTACTTTTTTATATACTTTATTTGTCTCATTTATAAATTTTTTATTAGAAAAAAAATTTAACCTCTCAGATCCAGCATTTATAAGGGTAGTGTTTAATTTTTTGTTTGTAATTAATTCAATAATAGAATTTTTTATCTCATCTATATTAAAAGGGTTGATAAATAATGCTGCATTACCAGCAATTTCTTTGGTAGCACCAAACTTACTAGTTATTACAGGTAATTTGGTAGCAAAAGCCTCTAATATTGGATATCCAAATCCTTCACTTAAAGATGGAAAAACTAAAACTTGAGATTTTTGATAATAATCCAATAGCACATTGTCAGATGCATTTGGGAAAAATAGAACCTTATTTAGTTTAATTAATTTTACTAATAGTAAATGCTCTTCAAGACCTATATAATTTATTTTACCAATGATAATAAGCTTATAATCATAAAATATATTTTTATCTAAAAGTGTAAAGGCTTTCAGGGTCCTAAATAAATTTTTTCTTGGTGAAATTGTTCCAACAAATAGTATGTATTTTTTTTTTTGCTTTAAAGAATTATTTTGAAAAAAAAAATCTCTTGGAGCATTATAAACTACATTTATTTTATCACTTTTAATACCCAATAAATTTAGTTTATTTGCACTAAAATTTGAAACGGTAATTATTTGATCAGATCTTTCAATACCTTTTAAAAAAAAATTCTTATAAAGTTTTTTTCTTAAAAAGTTTTTTTCCCATTCGGGGCTCTCCAAGGGTATAACATCGTGTATAGTATTAATGATAGGTGTTGATTTTGAATAAATAAAACGATGATCAGTAGTGTGTATTAAGTCTATTTTTGATTTTAATTTGAAATTGATATTTGTTATAAAATTAAAAACGGCGTAGTAAGAATAAGGATATTTTGTCCAAAAATTATAATTACTTTTAAAGGTTAATTTTCTTACTTTATAGATATTAGATAAATTATCATAAATTGATTTTGTATGATAGTAAATACCATCTTTAATAATTTTGTTAAATGTTGTGCTACTTAATAGTATCGATTTTTTTTTTATAAACATTATATTTTTCATTATTGATAATTAATTCATAAGACGGATGAATAAAATTTATTAAGAATTTTTTAAAATCATTATTAAATTTGTTCTGTCCACTATGTGAGCCAGATGTAAATATTTTTTTTTGGATATTAATAACAACTAGGCTACAAGTCTGATTGATATTAAAATTCATAAATTTTATATTATTTTTATACAAACTTGAAATAAATGGTCCATTATTAATACAAATATCATATTGATGAACTTCTTGTTTAATTTTTAATAGATATTTATGTAATTCTTGATTGCTACTTGAATGTAAATTCAAATATTGCTTATAATTATAGGTTCCAGCAGACTTATTGCTCCAAAAATTAATGGATAATGGAAATACACTGTTTGCAATAATTAAGCTAAAAAAACCAGCTACAATTAATTTTAAATTTATTTTATAAAGTTTTAAATTATTATTTTTAAGCTCTGCAAGAGTTAAAACCATTGCCATAAAACATATTACAAATAAATCATTAGCATAATGTCCTGTCACATCATAATGATATGGCTCTGTAGATAGTAAAATTTTTGAGATTGTAGGAATTGCAATTATTAATAAATACATCTTCTTTATAAAAAAAAATCCAAATAATAATAAAAAAGTAAAAATAAAAAAAAACTTCTTTAGATCAAGAAAAGTTATCATTAAATTATTCAAATTAAAGTCCTGAAAAAGTATATAGGCAGTATTTTTACCAAATACTGATACTGGTGAATTAATTGAATACTGCGCTAAAAAATAATTAAAAATAATTATAAAAAATATTATGAAAAGAAAAAAAAATTTAATTTTCATTTGTATATTTCTAAAAAGTACCAAACTAGCAAAGGCTGCGGTTAATATGTAAACCTCACTTACTAAGCAAAGTAATACTAAACAAATGATTATTTTTTTGTCACATTTTATAATGTAAAAATAAAATGCCCAAAACATTATCGGTATAACTAAAGTATCTATATGAAAACCAAGTATGTCTACAAAACTAATTATTGGATTAAATAAAAAGCATATACTTAAAAAAAGAATTATATTTTGACTAAAGTTGATTTTTTTACATATTAAATATAAAGGGACAACTGAAGAGAATATTAACAACGTTTGAGTAAAATAAATTAAATAAAAACTATCAGTAATCTTATAAATATAGCTAAATAAGATCTGTAATGGTCTAAAATGACCATGAAATAAATAGTGATCTACTAATTGTCTAAAATCTAAGTTTTTTGTAATAAAAAATTCATTTAAAATAAGTCCAGCATCAAAAAATTCATAATTTCCATAGAATAGTTTTAAAAATTTTAAGGAAGATAAAATAATAATAAATGATGATCCCACAACTATAAAAAAGGAGGGGTGACTAAATTTTAAAGAATTAATTTTACTAAAATTTTTATTCGGTATTAAAAGTAATATTAAAATAAAAAAAAATGGTAAAAAAATAAACCTTAATACATTTAAACTATTCAATCCGTCCATTAATCTGGAGCACCCTTACCTTTACCCATTCTTACTTCAGCAGGTTTTTTTGAAACTGGAATATTTGGAAAAATTCTTGTCCAAACACGTCCTTGTCTTTTCATATGTCTGGTTAAAGCGACCCTAGCAGCTTCAATTTGTTTACCAATAATTCTTTCAGGAGCCATAGCTTTTTCAGATCTTTCATAAATCAATAAAAAATATGAAAATAACGTTAATATTAATAGAGTAAAATATATAAAATTTGCTTCAGATAGCTTTGCAAATAAAGTCACCAATAAAATTAAAATAGTAAAAACATTAAAAATAAAATAATAATTTATTATTTTTATTGGAAATTTTTTACTTTTAAAAATATAAAAAAAAGAAATAGGTATAGATATCAATAAAATAAATTTTATATAAAAAAATATACTTATTTCTCTTTCAAATTCAAAATTTTTTAGCTTTACTTTTTTAAATTCCTTATCCACCAACATGTTCCCACCATAGTGAATCCAGGGGCTCCAGGTAAAATTAAGCCTTTGTATTCCTTTTTCAGAAATTCGCTTTACATCATCATTGCTTATTTCCGTTACAAAAAAATTTTTATTTGACTCAGCTCCATTAACATACATACCTTTTATAATTAATTTATCAAAATTATATTTTTTTTCATTAATTTTTAGAATCTGGTTATTTCGATAATAGGTTTGTACTTGATTATAAATTTGATCTTTATTAAGATTATTATGCCAGCTTTCTTTATAAAACTCATAGTATTTTGGAGAGATGGTTTCTATACACTTTTTTAAATCATAAACTATAAAGCCATGATATAAACTTCTATAATATTTATTTAGTACAAATTTTAAGGCAAAAAAATATTCATTATTTTTGATTTGATAATGATTTTCAAAAAATTTATCTAAATTCAAATCAATCTTTTTAAGACTATTTCCAGAAACATAATTTTCATTAAAAATTTTTGTAAATTCATTTTTATCTTTTAGTGCAAAAATTTTTATTGATTCTTTTTTATTCTTTTGACAAAAATTATCGTCTTTAAACTTTATATTTAAATCTACTTTTTCTTTTATAAAATGTGAACGTTTATCAATTTCAAGTTTACTGTCATCATAAACTCTAATAAATCTTTCATCTAATTGTACATTTTTTAATGAAGGATCACTTGATTTGACATATTCATATTTCATATCATAAACATCTACGAAATCATTTTTTTTATTACTATTTATTTCAAATAACGTTATTAATTTATAATTATTTTCACTTTTAGAATGAGGGTGGAAAACAAAAATAATCAATAGCAAGTATAGAAAGGACTTCTTCATATATATTCTTTTTTATAAGTAATTTTTTTATATAAAAATATGTTAAGAACAAAAATTATTGATAAACTATATATGAATAAAGATAATATAAACCCTATCTGCGGTTTAAAAATTAAAACAATATTTTTTTTATCGATATCTTTAGTAATCCATACATTCGCATAATCAAATATTGGATAATGGTCCTTGGCACACCCTTTAATAAAATATTCTTTAATAATCAAAAAATTATTAATAATTTTTGATGATATTTTATAATTTGGTATGCTCAACTTACACCAATTTAAACTGTAACTTTCATTAAACAATAAACTATTACCTTTTTTGTTGATCTCGTCTATGTATATGATTGAATCATTAATTCTATTAAAATTAATCTTTTTTTTATTTTCAGAAAATTTTGCGTAAGGAAATCTACTTGCACTTGAAAAATAAAATAATTTGTCTTTAATAATTAAATCTAACACTTCTTTTTTTATTTCTATTAGCTCTATAAGAGAATTTTTTTTTATTCTTTCATAAACTAAAATATTTGGACTTTCATAGTAAATTTTAAATTTTTTATTATTTTTAAATAAATTTTTAAATTCGTTTAGTCTTAATAACATGCCTGATGAAACATTCTTTCTATAAATAAAGAGATCAACCGTATACAATTTTTCAATAAGACTCTTCTCAAATTTTTTATGAGCCCCTTTAACAAAATTGTTTTCAATGAATAATAAAGAATTTGAAAACCTTCCTGAACCAACACTGATAGCCCCAGGTATAGGTGAAGTTTTTGAAAAAATATCTACAATTGACATAAAACCTGATGAAAAATGAGGATCATTATTTATGTGAATCAAGGCTCCATATGGGAAAAAAAGAGACCTTGTAAATTTTTCTTTATCTTTTTCAAGTTTTTTAAAAAAATTTATATAATCCTTTTGTGGATTAAATTCTCTTAATTTAAATGACTTATTCCAAAAAATCTTATCCTCTTTTTCATAACTCAAATTTTGGATCCATGGGTCTAAATTAAATAAATTTAATGAAATCAGAAAAAATATTAAAGTTTTTTTAAATTTTTTTATACTCTCAAATTGAGTAATAAGCATACATGTAATTAAAAAATATATCAAAAAAGGAAAAATAATTATTAGTCTAGACAAATGTCTAAACGGTATTAGATAAGAAAAAGTATAAAAAAAATTTTCTTTGTTAATATTTATAAAAATAAGGACAACAGCAATTATTAGTACATAAGCAAAAACATATTTATAAAATTTAACTTTATTCGTTGCTGAAACCATTAATAATAAAATTATTGGAACAATACTAATAAAAACAGAAAATAATGGATAAGAAATTTTAATCCAAGTTTCAAAATGTTCATTAAATAATGATCCATGAAATTTAAAAACATTAAAAAAATTTAAATATAAATCCATTCCTTTTGTTGCTGCGCTCCTGTAAAGAGCAGCTGGTAGTACTTGTTCTGCATAGTTATGATCCATGATCAGCGGAATTATCCAATGTATATTTAAAAATATAGTTATAAAACAAATTTTAAAATAATTTTTTACAAATTTTTTTATATTTACCCTTTCATCAAAAAGAAATACAAAACTCATTAACAAATACCATAAGATTGTATGTATTTGCATTATTGAAAAACTAAATATAATCGCAGCTAAAAAACAATAAACATTAGTATAATTTTTTTGAGACTTAAATAAAAATAAAATAAAAAAAGGATATAGTAAATAAGATATACTTCCCATAATCCAACCCATTAAAAGAAAATTATAATTTGGTGGAGAAAAAATAAACAATAATGAAAAAATATTTACTATTAAAATAAATGTTAAACTTTTTAGATTTAAGTAATATTTAAAAAAATAAACAAAACCAATCTGCCCAACAATAAAAAAAAAGATGATAATGAATGCTTGTATTCTATCAAGTGGTATTCCAGCAAAATATAAAAATTTGACAATAATTTTATAGTAAAGAGCATTGATTGATAGAACTGAGCTGTCACCAAAATTTATTTTAGAATTCCAAGTAGAGAACGTTTCCCAGGATCTAAAACTTTCTTCACTAAAAGGAAATGTCCAATCACCTCCAGAAATAAAACCATTTGGTAGGTTTAAATATAAAATAGAAAATACTATTGATGAAAAAATTATTGTTATAATAAAATTATAGTTTTTATTTTGTTTCATTTTTGAATATGCCTATAGATATAATAATAAAGATAATTATTAAAAAAGATATGTTGTTAAAATATATTAAAAATATTTCTTTTTGAAAAATTAAAAAAATAAATATAAACACTAAAATTCCATAAAAGAAATTATAAATTTTATTATTGATTAGGATCTTTTTCTTTCTAAAAATTATTAAAGAAATAAAAGTCAAAAAAAGCAATATACATGAAAATAAAAAGAAAAACTTATTTTTAATTTTTATATCAACATTTAATTTGAATTTATTTAAATTATCATCAATTAAATCGTTCGCAATATAGACTGTATTATCCCCTAAAAAATGATTAAATTTATTCACTTTAATTTTTTTTAATTCCATAAATTGTAATTTTGAAAGTGATGTTACAAAAAAATTTTTATCACTTTTAATACCATTATATTCATCTCCATCAAAAATAATTTGATCAACATTATATAATTTATCATTAATGTTAATAGTGTATTCATCAATTTTATTATTTAATATAATTTTATTTTCTTCTTGTGTGGTCTTTTTTAAATTAATTTTTTTATAAAATTTAGTTATCATTGGATTTAAGTCTTGCACACATTGATTAATGTCTATTAACATTAATCCATTATTAAGATTTTTTTTACTTCTATTCAGTAAAAGTTTTAAATCATAGAATAAATAATTATTGTATATTCCATGATAATTTTCTAACATTTCATAAAATGAAGTATAAGGATCCATTGTATTTGAATCAGACGAAGCATGATAATTTCCTAACATTTCATAAAATGAAGTATAAGGATCCATTGTATTTGAATCAGACGAAGTAAATTCCATTTTTGAAAAAATAATCTTATTTAAATAAGAATATTTTATTTCTTTACTAGTCAATTTATTAATATAGTTTGCTGGCAATTTATAATGTAAGTATATGACATTCAGATCATCTTTATATGTATCTATGTTGTATGACCTTGTGTCAAATTTTAATGCTTGAATGTCAGTTATAATTTTATTTGTATTATATCTTAAATTAATTTTATATAAAAAATTTTCAGCATTTTTTGGCAAATCAAATTCTAACTCATTATATTCGCTCAGAGCAGATGGTACTTTAATCTTATAAATTAGAATGATTTCTCCAGTATCTAAAAAATTAAAATTATATAAATTATTTTTTTTTAATATTTTATTAAAAAGTATTTCACTATAAAATAGTATATTTTTTTTAAATGATTGCTGTAATAATGGAAAAAAATTGTTTTCAAAAGTTATTTCTGTTTGAAAATTTTTTTCAATTACTTTTTTTTTTTTTTCATTACTAATTTTATTAATGATACTATTAGATAAAATCGCACTTGTTGTGTCTAAACTTAAGTATCTGTCTATCTTTAATGAAAGTTTTTTGTGATCATTTTTTGATTGTTTAACAAACATTTTTTTTAAAAAAAGAGTATTTTTATTACATAATGGATCATTTCTTAATTTTAAATTAAGATTTATTCTTCTTTTAAAAAAATAATTATTTTTATCAGGGTTTTTACCTAAATATAAATTAATTATATTTTTACCAAAATATTCATACTTTAAAGCATTAGTTTTTTGAAATACATTTTTTTTCGCATAATCATATTCGAAATAAGTTATTAGATTAAACTTTTTTTCTAATTTCAAATCATCTGCTTTTATTTTAGATAAGTTTGATAAAGTTAATACCAAATAAATTAAAATAAATAAGTTTAAAGTTTTAAATTTTCTCATTTTTTCTAATCAAAAAGAAATATAAAATTATTAATAAAAGTGAAAAAAAATAAATTATAATTGTTAAATAATATCCAATTTGGGGCTTAAATATCAAAATATAATTTTTATCATGTTTATAATTTGTCCATACATTTGAATAATAAAAAATATCACTATGTTTTTCACTACATCCATTTATAAAAAAATTTTTAATTGACAAAAAATATACAAAAAAATTTAAATTATATTTAATATTTTGATCTACTTTAATTAAACACCAGTTTTTACTGTAACTTTCGTGAAAAACTAATGAATTATTTTTATTTATCGATTTTTTTACAATGATTACACTTTCGTTTATTCTTTTGAAGTCTATTTTTTTTTTAGTAAAGTCTTTATAATTATAATTATAAAGCTCATAAAAAACTTTTTTTTTAAAAATTTTTTTTATTTGTTTTTCTGAAAAATTTATTGTTTCAACCAGCTTATTTTTCTTTATTTTTTCAAATACTATTAAGTTTTCACTTTCAAAATATATTTGAAAATTTTTATTATTCTGAAATATTGCACTAAATTCACTTAATGAATTTATTTGATTTGAATTTATATTTTTTCTGTAAATGAACAAATCTACAGTATATAATTTTTCAACTATTTCTTTAGTTATAAACTTGTGATCCTTTCGTACAAAATTTTTTTGAATAAATTCTTTGGAGTCTGAATATCTCCCCATCCCTAGGGCTATACGCCCTGGTACTAGCGATAAGGTTGAAATCATATCTACCATACCATAACTGCCTGAATTAAATAGAGTATCATCATAGAATCTAATTAATGCTCCATACGGCAAATAAAGAGATCTTGTAAACTTATCCTTATCTCTAGATACCTTTCTGTTAAATAAATGGTAGTCTTCTTTAATTTCAAAGCTTCTTAATTTAAATTCTTTGCCTGAAATTTTATAATAGTTTTGATTTTTTTTAAATTGCAAATCATTAAACCAAGTAAAATTATTTAATAAATTTAAACTAAAAACTATCAATATAATTGTATTAAATTTGTATTTGCCTGCGCTTATTTTTAATTTTTCTAACATTAAATAAGCTAATAAAAAATAAATTAGAAATGGCATAATAATTATAAACCTAGATAAATGGCGAAATGGCAACAGAAATTCAAATATATTAAAAAAGTAATCTTTATTTAAATTAATTAGAAATAAACCAATAGCTAAGAAAAATATATATATGAGTAATCTCTTTGTAAATTCTTGTTTTGAGTCCTTTATTAATAATAGAATTAGAATGATTGGAATTAAAGTTAAAAAGTTAGCAATTATTCCAAAATTTATGTTATGCCAAAATTCAAAATGCTCATTATAAACTGTTCCATAAAATTTAAAAATGTTTGAAAAAAATAATGTACTAGAATCAAGAGATTTAGTTACAGAAGTGTTATATAAATCTTTTGGAATAACTTGAGCTAAAATATTATCATCAAAAAACAATGGAAATAACCAATGTAAGTTTAAAAATAATGTTATTAAAATAATTAATAAAATGTTTTTAAATAATTTTGTTTTGTCTATTTTAGGATCAACAAAAAAAATAATTGTCAGTAAGAAATACCAAGTGAAAGATTGTGCCTGCATTAATGCAATCGTTAAAATAATTGCTGCAAAAAATATATTAATTTTTGGGTTTTTTTTTAAAGATTTAAATAAAAATAGTAAAAATAATGGATATAAGAGATAAGCAATAACCATAAATATCCAACCCATCTGCAAATAATTATATGTTATTGGTGAAAAAATATAAAATATAGCTATTAGGTTGATTATAATTTTTTGATGAAGTTTTCTAATTTCAAAATAATGTTCCATTAAATACAGAATGCTTAATTGTCCAATTATGAAAATTAAAATTATAAATAATTTTTGAATAAATTGTATGGGTACACCAACATTAACCAGGAGTTTTATTAATAGTTTGTAATAAAAACTGTTCAAAGAAAGAATTGAACTTTCTCCAAAGTTTGACCTAGAGTTCCAAGTTGATGTCAACGACCATACATCAAGGCTTTCTTTGGTAAATGGAAAAGTCCAATCCCCACCAAGTATTATGCCACTTTCTAAGTTAAAAAATAGTAGAAAAAATGTAATTAAACAAAAATAAATATTTATATATTTATTTAAAAAAATTAATTCTTTTATTTTAACCATAAAATTTGCATATATCAGAATTTTTTTTCGAACTATTATGAGAGCTTATTTAAAAAGATAATTTTAACATAAATAAAAATAAATAGAAAATAATTTGTCCATAATATGTACCTTAATTCATTAAAAGGGACTCTTAAACGAGATAATTTCTGGAAATTTTTTATCTCTATCTGAAATTTTAAGTTTTTTAATTTTTTCAAAATCAAAATTGATACTTTTATACAAAATCCCCTTATCATGATTTCTAGAATATAGATTATTCGTTACATACAACATTTCACTATTGTTTGTCTTACTTAGAAAGCCATGGGCAAAACCTTTCGGAATATATAAACTTTTGTCAGCACTATCTAATTCATATGTACTAACCTTCCCATAAGAATTTTTTTTTTTTCTTAAATCTATAACACAATCTAAAACTTTTCCACTGATGCAGGTAACAATTTTATCCCCATCCATTGGCGGAATTTGAAAATGAAAACCTCTAAAACAATTTTTTTTTGATGAAGTAAGATATATTTCTTTAATATTAAAATTAGATAATTTTTTAAAATTAAATATTTTATAAAAATAACCTCTATTATCTTTACTGATAAAATTTTTTATAACCTTGCAGTTATTCATAAAATAAATTCAGATAATATTTAATTTGAGATTGTGTAAATTCTACTGGGTTTTTTTTTTTTTTATAAAAGTTTTCATACCAGTTATAAGTTAACTTTAACCCATGTAATAAATCCAAATTAGGATAATATTTTAATATTTTTTTTGATTTATTATTATTCAATGAAAGGTATTTACTTTCATGAAAACTTTTTAATTTTATAACTTTCCATTTAATTGAAAAGTTAATTTTTTTTATTAACTTTAAAACACTTCCAACAGAAACTATGTTTTTTTTATTAGGTCCAAAATTAAAGGCATCAGAATATTTTTTATTATTACTTGAAATTTTTTGAGCTAAAATAATATATCCAGTAATAGGTTCAAGCACATGTTGCCAAGGCCTCAAAAATGAAATATTTCTTATAAGTAATTTTTTATTCAAAAAAAGAGATTTTATTATATCTGGTATTAATCTATTTTTTGAAAAATCTCCACCACCTATTATGTTTCCAGCTCTACAGGTAGCAATATTATATTTATTCTTATTGTGATAAAAACTTTTAGCAAATGACCATGCTATGATTTCTTGACATGCTTTAGAGGCAGAATAAGGATCATCACCTGAAATTTCATCACTCTCTTTAAATGGATATATTGTTTTTCTTATTTTATAGCACTTATCAGATGTAATTATCAAAAGAGATTTTATAGTTTTTTTTTTCTTACATATTTCCAAAAGATTGGATGTACCTATTAAATTAGACAAATAAGTATTTGTTGGATCTTTATATCCTTCAGAAACTAAAGATTGTGCAGCAAAATGAAAAATGATTGTTGGTTTTACTTCGTTTATAATTTTGTTAAGTTTTTGTTTGTTTGTTAAATTAATAAAAAATTGTTTTTCAACAATATTTTTATAATTAAAGTATTTATTTTTTTCTAAAGATACGCCATAAACTTTTGCATTAAGAATTTTAAGATAGTTACACAGCCAAAAACCTTTAAAACCTGAATGTCCAGTGACTAAGACTTTAGAATTTTTCCAAAAATTTTTATCTATTTTTTTTATCATAATCATAATCTGTGCATAAAAAAATAATAACAATCTTTACCAAGTTTTCCATTCTGCTTTTTTACGAGACCACAAATCTTCTAATTTATTTTTTTCAAAAATTGTGTCCATTGGTTGCCAAAAATTGTTATGCTTATAAGCTGCTAGTTGTTTTTTTAACACTAGTGACTGTAAGGGTTTTTGCTCTAAAATAGTTTGGTCATTTTTAATAAATTTAAAAATTTTATTAGAAAAACAAAAAAAACCTCCATTAATTAAAACATCACTTTTCTTTGGTTTTTCTCTAAAAGAATTAATAATATTATCTCTTCCTATAGAAAGTCTTCCAAATCTTTCAGGTGGGTTAACAGCGGTTAAGGTTGCAATTTTTTTTTTTTTTAAATGAAATTTAGCTAATTCTAATAAGTTAATATTTGATACAGCATCTCCATAAGTCATAAAGAAAAATTTTTCATTTTTTAAATGTTCTTGAACTCTTTTAAGCCTTCCTCCAGTCATAGTATCATGACCAGTATCAATTAAATTAACTTTCCATTCTTCATTTTTTATACTTGGATTCTCATAAACTATATTATTATTTGATAGATTTAATTGTATATTTGATTGATTGGTGAAATAGTTCATAAAGTAATTCTTAATATAATTTCCCTTGTAACCAAGACAAATTACAAATTCCTTAACTCCATAAGATGAATATATTTTCATTATATGCCACAATATTGGTTTGCCACCAATTTCTATCATTGGTTTTGGTTTTAAGCTTGTTTCTTCAGAAAGTCTTGATCCATACCCACCTGCTAAAATAACAACTTTTGTTTTACTTAAATCCATAATACTTAATTCCTATATTTTATTAGACATAAAATTATCAATTTTATTTACTTGAGTTTTTAAACTATATCTAATTTTAATGTTATTAATTTCTTTTATTTTATTTTTATTTTCTTTAAATTTTAAGGATTTTAAAATTTTTTTTGAAAAATCCCTTAAATCAAAACATTTTGATTTTAAAACTAAGTCTTTGTAAACACTAGTAAAAACCTTCATATCCCATACTACAACTTTTAAATTACAGGATAGAGCCTCTAAAATAGCCATTCCAAAGCCCTCCTCTCGGCTTGGTAAGATGAAAACTTCACTTTGATAAAATATTTTGACTATTTCTTTATAATTTAAAAAACCTTTAATTATAATTAATTTTTTTAACTTTTCTTTTGATATTAATTGTTTTAACTTATTTTTATCTTTTGAAGAGCCCTCACCAATCAAAATTAATTTAGAATTAGGATGATCTTTAATAACATATTTCCAAATTTTAGGTAAATCAAATATACCTTTGCTGGGTTTCAGTCTCCCCAGATATACAGCTGTATACTTTTTTTTTAATTTTTTGTAGTTAATTTCTTTTTTAATTTTATGAATTTTTTCTAAATCAATACCTCCATTTACTACTGTGATTTTTTGTGTCTTATATTTTTTTACAAATAAACTATACAAATCAGTATTTACACAAATAATTTTATGGCATTTTTGAATTAAATTTAATGATATTTTTTGTAAATAAAATCCAAAAAAAGAATATAAAATATTACCAGGTCTATTCCTCCACTTTGGGTATAAATGATGAATAACTTGTATCCAAGTAGATTTAGGATTTAAAAGACCATTAAAACTTGATGGATACACATCAGGAAAAAAGTCTGAACTACTATAAATATAATTAAATTTTGAACCACTAAATAAAAAATAAATCATAACATAAGCTGTTCTAAAAAAATAAGATATGTAGAAAGGAAAAAAATCAAAGTAAACTGGTGTGATAATCCATTCAATTTTTTTTTTATTTTTTAATCTTTGTTGTGCAAATTTTTTAGCACCACTACTACAAATTATATAAATCTTATTGAATTTAAATCTTGTATTTTCAATATACTGAAATACAAATTCATCACCTCCACTTGCACCTTTTGATGAATAAATCCAAAAAGAATTTATCAAAAAAACTATATTTTTATTTACCATGTCTACGTCTAAATAAAAAAAATAATCCTACTAAAAATTTGTTCAAAAAAAATATAAAATATAAATTTAGATTTTTAATTAAGAAAATTTTTTTTTTTCTATTTTCAATAAATACGCCTAAAAATCTATAATAAATTCCAAATTGTTTTTTTATATCTTTGTCTTTTTTTCCCCACTTATTTATATATTTATTAAAATTATTTGAGTAATTTTTTTTTTTCTTTAATACTTCTATAAAATTTAAATCTATCTCATTGTGATAAACAACATTTTTTGTAACTATTGATTTTATATTTTTATTTTTTATTTTTTTTGCTAAGTCCCAGTCATCAGCACCAAAATCAATGTTATTATCGAATCCTCCAATACTATTATATAAATTTCTTTTTAAAACTCTTGGCGCATCAATTACTGTGTTGGTATAAAAATATCTTTCAAAATTTCTAAACTTTCCATACAAGCCTTTACCAATAATTTGCTCTTTAACACACATGCTTTTAGAAAAAAGCATTTTTTTATTTATTTCATTCAAAAGATTAATTGAACAGTACATATCAGAATCTGGAAAAAAAATTATACTCCCTTTTGAATGTAAGAATGCTTGATTAACTTGCGCTCCTCTTTTGTTTTGCAGGTATATTGAATTTTTTAATTTAAAGATTTTTAAATTTTTAATTCCCTTATAATTTTTTATAAAATTAAGTGATTTACAATTATCCGAATGATCAACGATAATTAATTCAAAATTTTGATTACTCTGTTTTTTTAAAAAAGTTAAAAAATTATATAAATTTTTTGTTTCATTTTTAATTGCTAGTAAAATAGAAATCATATTTTTATCTTAACTTTGGTTTTGGATCTTTAAAAGTAAATAAACCTCTTATGAAATTAAAACCATAAACTATATGGGTTATAAAAATTATTGGTATTGACAATAATGCTAATAGTACATTTTGTTTTAATGAAATTTCTATTAGAGAAATCATCAAGTACACTCCATATCCAAACAATGGTATAACTAATAAATTGTTTTTTGTAAAAAATAAGCTCAAAAATAAAATTATAATATAAATCAAAAAAATACTTGGAATAAAATAGTTTAACTTGAGAGAGTTTTTTGGATATTTTTTTACAAAATATCCTCTCATTTTTGCATAAGCAGAAATTTGTTTAACATGAGATAGTAAATCACCTCTCCTATAATGATATACAATTAAATTACTATCATATAAAATTTTTTTATGATTTTTTATAATTTTAAAACATAAAATGGTATCTTCGCCAGGCCAGTAATCACAATTAAATCCACCAATTTTGTCAAAAAAATCTTTTTTAATAATCATATTAACTGATGGCCAATCATCAACATATAATGGTTTTTTTTGAACAACAGATGAATATCTTTCCGGATAACCTCCGGCAAGTTTACTTATAAATATCGATCCAAGAACTTTACCAAAAAAATTTTGATCTTTGGGTAGAACACCTGGTCCACCTATAGCAACCAATTCATTATTTTTAGCAAATAAATTATAAGCTATTTCTAAATATTCTTTAGAAATAAAAGAGTCATCATCAAGAAAAACTAACATTTTACCAGCAGCATATTTTGCTCCAATATCTCTTTTGGCTGCTGGGCCAACTTTACCTGATGGGATTATTTTTACAAACTTGGGATTATAATCGTTTTTATATTCAAAATTTGGAATGACTAATATTTCGTAAGTCTTTTTTGTTTTATTGCTTAAAATATGTTCAATATTTTTTTTTATAAAAAAATTTTTCTCTTTTACTGGTATTATTATGGAATAATCTAACTTCAATTAATTATTTTTGTATTTGATTGATCTATATTTAAGTAATAAAAATCTCATGACTATAGCAGGAGTTAATTGTACTATTCTAATAAACATAATTTCAAATAGTGTCAATTTTTTATTTATTGTATGTTTTTTTATGAATTTGATTAGATCTTTTATGTTGCCATTATAGACTTTGAATGACACTGCATTTTTTATAATTACTTTAATAAATTGTTTTTTAACTTGATAAAAAATTTTTTTATTTTTTATCTTCGTAAAAATTTTGTAAATTTCGATAAAATTATTGAATGATAAATATTGTAAATTTGCTAATTGGTTAGGATTATTGCCATTTCTTTGAATATAAAAAGGTTTTGAAAAAATAGCAGAAATTTTTTTTTGTACATAAATTATTTGAAATCCAATATGATATGTGGGGAAAATTGATTTTGAGGGAATTTTTTTTAAGTTAATCTTTTTAAGCTCTTTTGTTTTTACTATCCAACCTCCGAAAGATGCTAAAACTGAATTTAACCAGTTATTTAATATTGCATCTTCATAATCATAAAATATTTTTTTTTTGAAATTAAAGTGTAGTTTTTTGTCTTTAATTTTTTCAGAAAATAAATATATAGGTGAAAAACCCATACTAATATCTTTGTCTTTCATAAAAGTACAAATTGATAAAAGATTTTTTATTGAATAAATAACATCATCACCTCCAAAAAAAGTAATATACTCAGAATTGCTTTTTTTTATTGTTTTTAAAAAATTTTTTAAGAAACCAACATTTTTTTTATTTCTAAATAACTTAAAATATTTTTTATTCTTTAATAAAACCTCATAAGTTCCATCTGAAGAGTTATTATCACAGATAAGAAATTCTACCTTTTTATTTTGATTAGATTTAATGCTATGAATTAGATCTTTAACAAATCTTATTTGATTAAAAATTGGTATGCATATAGAAACTACTTTACCCATCTAAATCATATTTCTTTGCGAATAAAATTTAGTACACCTATATTTGTTTTTATGTCAGAGCTAAGAACTATATTAATATAAAGCAAAAAAATATTTCTTATTAAATAAGTAATAGATAAAAAAGCAAAACCAAAAAATATTTGATTTGTTACTATTGTTATCATTAAAACATAACTAATTGTAAAGCAAAGTTTTGAAAGTGATCTTCGATGAACATCAATTATACATAAAAAAATACTATCAATAAATTTAATAGAATTACTTAATTTATATTTTTCTTCAATATTTAAAAATCTATTTTCTGATGTTAATGTATATGTGGTTTTTTTTGTGAACTCATTCAACAGAATAATTTGATATAAATTATTAATTAAAAAAAATACAAAAAATATTGACCATAAATCTTTATAATTTGTACTTTTCAACACACCAATAAATATAGAAAAAAGTATTGTTAATACTATCACCATATCAAAACCTTCATCTAGATATTTTCCTAACTTTGAGGTCATATTTTTTTGTCTTGCTAGCTCTCCATCTACAAAATCTAGTGTCATCATTCCCAACACAAAAATAAGACCAATCAGATTATATAAATACTGACCTTGAGAAAATAAATAAAATGAAAATGGTATAGTTAAAAAAATTCTAAAGATAGTTACTTGATTTGCTGTAATTGGAGTGTTGATTAACAATTTGACAATTATATGTGCAATAGATATTTGTATATCTTGCAGTCTATTCAGTAGGTTTTTTTGTATGGTAAACATTTTTAATAGTACTTTTTACTACCTCTGATACTACATTAATCATTGTTTGTAATAAAAAACTTAACTAAACACTTAAGGTAAATAAATGATGATTTTATCAATAATTCCAATACTATTTTCGATATCATCTATCATTTTTATAAATTTTTATTATGGTGATACCTTTATCTCCTTTAAAGTTTTTCTATTATTTTTATTTATATTTATTGGGTGGTTATTTTTTTCAAAAATTTTTGAAAAAATAAAACTTAGACATTCACTAAGTCTGTTTTTATCTATTTTTTTATTTTTTTTATTATCTTATTTTAATTTAATATTTATATTCACAATAATTATTTTTTTTTTATTTACATATTTCTTTAAAATTAGAAAAAATATAAATATTCATTTAGAACATTTTAATTATAGAAATTTTTTACTTATTTTAGGAATATTTTTTTTATCATGGGGAGTTTTTTCTTCTATTTTATCATATTATCAGTACTCATTTTTATTTATTGAAAGATTAGCTGCTTCAGGACATCATTTAGATAATCTTTTTCACTCAGCTTTAACAAATATAATTAAAACCTATGGTGTCACTAGTCTTGGTGTACACGAACTAACTCCTTTAACTAACTACTATACACTGTCTAATTATTTAATTTCTGCTTTTTCAACGATTATAGAGATTGAGGTATTTGAATTTATTAACTATGGAGTTTTTACTTTTTTTGTACCTCTTTTAATATTAAGTTTAACATCACTACTTTATGATCTAAAGTTTAAGTTAAATAACTTTGATGTCCTATTAATAATCTTAATAGTACTATTTGGATGGTTCCCAACTGACATCATTGAAAGCTCTCTAGGTAGACATGTGTTACCAGACTTTAATCATATTAATTCTATTGTTGGATTTATAATAATTAATTTTATTTTTTTATTAGTTCATCAAATAATAAATTTAAAAATAGATGATAAAAAGTTTTATTATTTAATAATTTTTTTTCTATGGATAATACTCACTAAAACAAAACTTCCTTTTGCGATTGGACTTTCTCCAGGACTAATAATTTTTTTTATTATCACATGTATAGGTAAGTCAAACCTAACAAAGTTTTTTAATATTGGAATTATTTTTTTAATTATTTTGCTTGTACTAAATTTTAAACAAGGTGGTAATATTCAATATAATCCTAGCATTAAAGATTTTGGATATTTTTATTATTATTATGCAAATGGATCTATTTTATTGATAACTTTTCTATGCTTGGGCCCTATAATTTTTTTAAAAAACTTAAGTTTACAAATAGTAAGCTTAAAATCTTTTTTAAAAAATTTTAGTTTTGAAATATTTTATTTTTCTTCAAGTTTTATATTTTTGATTTATTCGTTATTTTATAGACACACAACAACCTATGCTCCTATTCATTACTTTCAAGATTTTTTGATATACGTATCCGCCATTTATATAGTGATTAATTATAACTTTGCTAAAATTAAATTTTTAGAAAATAAGTCATTTATCTTTTTATTTATTATCTTTTTATTAATATTAAATAGTTTTTCAAATATATCTAAAAAATCTCACCATGCCTCAGCAGCTTACCTAAATTTGCTGATGATAAATAATAATACAGACTTAAATTATAAAAAAGATAGCTGTTATTTAAGACACTATAAAAAACTAGGTGAAAAAAATAAAAACTTTATAGAAATTTCAAAAAATATTTATATTTTTCACAATCTAACTTGTAGTTTTATATTAAGAAAATATTATAAGGATGAGATTGAAAAAACTTTCAACACAAATAATGGTTTAAAAAAGTTTATAAAAAAAATTTTAAAAATTAATAAAGAATTTTCAGTAAAAGAAAAAAAAAAATACCTAATATTTATAGACCATAATTATTATAATATTTTGTTTAAAGAATTTAAAAGTCATAAAATCCAACAGTTTATGCAACCAATAGAGTTTGTGGTACCTGCAATAACTGGCATCGCACAATTACATGGAAAGAGAAATAAAAATAGACTACCTGGATATGGGTCATTTATACATGATAAGTTAGTTGTTAATAATTACAATCAGATGAACAAAAAAAATATTTGTGACCAGCCAAAAGATAATAAAAATAAAAAAATTATCTATATTGACTCCAATGAGCAAACTATAATTGATTGTAAATGAAATTGGGAATAATAGGCTTAGGAAAGTTAGGAGAATATTATTTAAGAGATTTTAAAAAATTTAAAATTAACTCGATAGTTTTAAAAAATTCAAATTATAATTCTTCAATTAGAAAAAGTAAATTATTAAACAAAAAATATAATATCAAAATTAAAGCAGCAAAAAATTATAAAAAATTTTTTAATAATCATTTTGAAACTACTTTAATTTGCTCTCCAAGCTCTTTTCATTTAAATCATCTTAAAAGAGCTTTAAAAAATAATAGAGACATAATAATTGAAAAACCTATAATAAAATTAAAAAAGAATAAGAGTAAAAAATGGGCTCTACAAAATCTTGCTAAAATTTTTGATTATAATAAAAAAATTTATTACAATCTAATTAACGAATATTATGCAGAAAAATATATTAAACTATTTCGTAATTTTAAATTTTGTTATAAAAAATTTGATTTTATTTTCCATACAAATGGAACTCATAATTTTGAAGAAATAGTTGATGATTTATTACCACATTTATTTAGTATTTTAGATAAAGTACACAAATATAAAAAAATTCATAAAATCAAAAAAATAATTAAAAAAAAAAGATGTAAACTTCAATTTTATGCAGATAATTGTTTTTGCAATATTGAATTCCTACAAGGGGTAAAAAAAAAGAAATTAAAATTTGGTATTGATAAATATTTAGTAGAAAGACAAATTTTTGAAAAAAATGAAACACTCTCAATTTTTCTAAACTGTAAAAAAACAAATGAAAAAATTAAAGTATCCAATCCATTAACAGAGAATATAAAAAGAATTGTGCATAATCAACAAAGCTATAATAAAAGAGATGAATATAATAAAATTTTAAACAATTTGACTAAATGTTGTGAAATCTTCTATGCAAAATAACAATTTACAGAATACCTGTGCTATTATTTTGTGTGGTGGTAAGGGATCAAGATTGGGGCCCTTAGGAAAAAAAAAAAAAAAAAAAATAATAAAATATAATGGATATCCTTTAATTCACCATTTAATAAAATACTTACAAAAATATAGCGTAGGTAAAATAATAATCCCACTTGGATATGATGGCATGGAGATAAAAAAATATCTAAACAAAAATTTCAAACTAAAAGAGCTTATAAGCTTCAATGCAGGCTTAAACACAAATATTATTAATAGGGTTAAAAAAAGTCTAATTTATATCGATAAAAAGATAGATAATATAATTCTACTCAATGGAGATTCTTTCTATAAGTTTGACTTAGCCAAACTTATCAACAAAAAAGTTAATTCAAAAAAAATTTTAGTAAATCTTTTGTCTACTGAATTAAAACTAGATTATGGCTTTATAGAAAAAAAAAATAATAGATTTAACTTTAATTATAAAAATAAAAAATTTAAAAAATTTATAGATAATGATGGAAATAAAAACTTCTTTTATTCTGGTATTTGTTTAATCGAAAAAAGCTATTTAAAAAAAAATTTAAGCAAAATAAAAAAAAATTTTGAAATTGAATTATTTAATAATGCTGCAAAAATCAAAAAGTTAGGTTTTATTTATGATAATAGTTTCTTTTTTCAAATTAATTATAATTTAGATCTCAATTCCTTAAATGATAAATATCAGAAAAATTAAAAGTTTGTCTTTAGTAATTCCTTGTAACAATGAACAAGATGCAATAAAAATTTCACTTAAGATTTATTTAAATGCTCTTAAAAATTTAGTTGTTAAAAATATAATTTCTAAATATGAAGTTATCATAGTCAATAACGGCTCAACTGATAAAACGTTGGAAGTTTTATTGAAAGAAAAAAGAAATAACTCTATTAAGATAATTGATTTAAAAAAAAACTATGGTTACACATCATCATACCTTGCAGGCATGTATTATGCTAAAAATGAGATTATAATTACAGTTTCAGCAGATTTACACGAAGACCCTGACAAGATTAAGGATTTAATATTAAAACATTATATTTCAAATAAACCTGTGATGGCTGTTTATAAAAAAAGACACGAAACCTTTTTAAAAAATTTTTTTTCAGATCAATATTATAGATTTCTAAATTTAATAAAGATACCAATTATTAAAAATCATGCTGATTTTAGACTAATAACAAATAAAATAAATTTAAATTTTTTTAATTCATTACCATCGTTTGTATTTATAAGAATAAGAATTTTAGATTTTTTCGATTCTTATGAAATAGTTTATTATTTTGGAAATAATAGAAAAATAGGGAGAACAAAATTTAATTTTATTTCTAGTGCTTTATTGGCTTTAGATACTATTTTATTTTATGCAAAAACTTTAATCAAAAAATCCTTATTAAGGATGACTTTAATTTTCTGGTTATCATCATTAATATTAATTTTGTTGTCATTTAAAACTGAAATTATATTACTTTCTGTAACTATTTCTTTATTATTTTCCTTGTTAAATTTTTTTCTTATTATAAGAATTAGAGCCTTGGAGTTAAAAAGAAAACATTTTGAAGTAAATAAGATAATTTAACTTATGAGTGAAGTAACTAAACGAGCAAATTATAATACCAAGTATTTGAACTATAAAGAATTTGCTAAAAAAATTTTAAATTATACTTGTGTTCCATACCAAATTGAAATTCAGCCTGGTAGAGAAAAAGGTAAAGCATTATGTTGGATGCAATGTCCTTATTGTTATGGTGGAAGTGCACAAAATTCTGGTGACAGACTTCCCATAGAAAGATACAAACAGATAATAAGAGAGCTAGCCACAGGCCCAAACGGAAGAATTGAAAAACTAATATTGGCAGGTTATGCAACTGATCCCTTAAATTATGAACATTTTGATCAATTATTTGAAACTTCTATAATAAATAATTTTATAACTGGAATGCATACTAAACTTTTAAAAATTTCTAATAAATTTTTAGATATAATTTCTGATAAAAATATTAGAGATAAATCATACGTCTCAATAAGTATAGATGCTGGTAGAAAAGAAAGCTATAATCTTACTCATGGCATTAAATCAAGTTTAAATATACTTAATAAAATTTATCAAAATATTGAAAAAATTCAGAAAATAAAAAATAAAAATGTAGATATTAATACTACTTATCTACTGACAAAATACAACTCAAGTATAGAGGAAATTTCTCAAAGTATTAATGATTTATCTTCTTTGGGAGTTGACACTTTAAGATTTTCTTTTCCACAAGTTCCTAGAGACTATGATTATAATAAAAAAGGAAATATTTTTATTGAGGACAGAAAAAATCTTATAAATAAAATTAATAAATTAATAACCAGCAAGAAAAATAGATCAACTTTTGTTTCAATTGTAGACCCCGACTCAAAATATAAAATAAATAAATTGAGAGCCATACCATGCTATGCAAGATTTGCTCATCCTGCAATTGGTTTGGATGGATATCTCTACCATTGCTCTGAGTCTTCTTCTCCAGATTTTCACGACCAATCGCTTGGAAATCTAAAAGATAAAGATTTTTGGGAACTTTATTATTCTTACGACAAACATGTCGTTGAAAAAAGTTTTAAATTAATGGAAAAAAACAGATGCATGTGTGATAGAAAATTATTTATAGTAAATGAAGAATTCCAAAAAACAAAACTGCTTGCAGAGCATAAATTTGAGAAAATTTAATTATCAATTAGATTATTAATGATTCTATTGAGCGTGTTAATCAGTGCAAATCTTAGATAATAAAAATTTATTTTTTAATCTATATATTAAGGAGTAACCAAAAAAATTCACTTTATTTGAATAAAGATCTTGGATCAAATGTAAAAAATGTGCCAATGAAACTAAGCACAAACCTATATCATCAAAAATAAGTCCTGTAAAAAAAATAATTAAAGATAACTCAATAGAATGACCAAGTATTATAACAAGATAATTTTCTCTAAAATAACTGCCTGAAAAAAATTCACTAATTGATAGTTTTTTTTTACATTTAAACAAATAATAAAAATAATCTATCAAATGATCTGCATCAATTAACCACCCAAAAATAAAAATTCCAATAATATAGTAATAATTTGCATCACTATTGATTAATAATTGAAGACTAACCACCATTAAGGTGACTGGCAAATGTTCAACAATCAATATTAATTTTTTCATTTTTTAATATTTTAACCATCTTTATTTAAAAAAACGAAGAAAAATAAATAGATTTTAATAAAAATTATTTTATCTTAGAACGTATAAATGATGAAAGATGATCTATGATAGAGATGGTTACAAAAATTAATATCATTATTGAAGATACTCTTTCATATTCAAACATTCTAAATGAAGATTGTAATTCATATCCAATTCCTCCAGCACCTACAATTCCCAGCATAGTAGCCATCCTTACATTTCGATCTAAAATGTATAAATTATTTGCAACAAAAGAGGGTAGAATTTGAGGAATAACACCAAATGAAATAATTTGGCTTTTAGTGGCACCAGAGGATCTAAGAGCATCGATAGGACCCTTATTAATATGCTCAATGTCCTCAGCATAAAATTTCGCCAAAAATCCCATTGTATGCAATCCTAAAGCAAGCACTCCTGGCATTGCACCAAATCCAATTGCAATAACTAAAATCATTGCCATAATAAATTCAGGTATTGCTCTAAAAAAAATGATTATTGTTTTTGATACAATGTATACAAAGTAATTTGGAGCGATATTTCTTGCAGAAAATAACCCTAATGGTATTGATAATACAATTGCTATAAATGTCCCAACAAAAGCAATTTCAATAGTTTCAAATATTGCATAAATCAATTCATCAAAATTACTAAAATCAGGGGGAACCATTCTTGATAATATGTCACCTAAGTACTTTGATGAGTCAGAAATCAATTTAATAAAATTAATTTCTAAATCTTTAACAACAAATACTAAGAGAGAGAAAAATCCAATAATTGAAACTATTGTTCTCCAAGACCATTGTGGTTTTAAATATCTTTCAATGTTTTTTGTTTTATTTTTGATCTTTAACTCAATAATTTTTTTTTCCATATTAGATATAAATTTTCTCTAAGCTAGATTTATTGATATTATTTGATTTTTTATCAAATACGACCCTACCATCAAGAAGACCAACTATTCTATCTGAATATTTTTTTGCCAACTCTACCTGATGAAGGTTACATAAAATAGTTGTTCCAAAATCTTTATTAATCTTTTTTAACAATGATAAAATTAAATTAGCTGCTTTTGGGTCTAGACTGGCAACAGGCTCATCAGCAAGTACTAATAGAGGTTTTTTGATAATAGCTCTTGCAATTCCCACTCTTTGTCTTTGACCTCCAGACAATTCGTCAGACCTGCTATATGATTTTTCAAGTAAATCAACAGTTTCAAGAGATTTTAAAGCTTTTATTTTTTGATCTTTTGGAAATAAATAAAATAGAGATAAAAATTTACTACTTGAGTTTAAAAGTCCAGATAAAACATTATTTATTGCTGATAAGTTATTTACTAAATTAAACTCTTGAAAAATCATGCCAGTTTTTTTTTGAACCTCTTTTATTGACTTAGAGTCAACTTTTTTATTATCAAAATAAATTTCTCCATCACTTATAGTTTCAAGACCATTAATAGTTCTTAATAAAGTTGTTTTACCTGAGCCACTAGGCCCTAAAATACTAACAAACTCTCCTTTATTAATTTTTAGATTAACACCTTTTAAAGCTGAACTACCATTGCTAAAGGTTTTTTTTAATCCCTTTATTTCTAACATTTGATTATCTGGTTAAAATTTAACTTTTATTTTTACTTAATAGTTCAATAACTTCTCTTAAAACGTTATAGTCTGAATCATTAACTTCCATATAATGAGACATCTTTCCTCCATAACCACTAATTTGACCATGTTTATGAGCCTCTAAGACAGCTTTTTTAATTTTTTCTCTATCTTGTTTTGGAATTATTTTAGAATATGCTAATGGTGGTGGTGGAACCCTATCAGATTTATGGATAATTCTAACCTCATTCTGTTTAAAGGTTCCATCTTCTAATCTTGCCTCAAAATTTCTTGAACTCATTCCACAAACATCTGCTTGATTATTCAAAACTGCTAATAAACAGGCGTCATGACTTCCTGCATAATAAACATTTTCAAAATGATCTTTATTTTTAATTGTAAGACCTATCTTATCTAGCTCTACTTGCGGAATTAGATCGCCACTTGTTGACCCAATAGTATTTAATGATAATACTTTATTTTTTACATCATTAAATTTTTTTAACCTGCTATCATTTCTTACAACAAAATAAGTGTAATAACCTGCATCTTTTTCTCCAGGTCTAACACCTGCAGCAAAAGCTTCTGCATTGGCAATTTCTGCAGCTTTAACATAAGTTTTTCCTCCAAACCAGGCTAAGTGAGCTCTTCCAGCTCTCATCGACTCAACTGCTGCATTATAATCGGTTACTTTAATTGTTTTTATTTTAAACCCTGTAAGTTTTTCAGTGATAGAGATTAAATTCTTATAATCACTTTCATCACCTTTTTCACTAGCTGGTACAAAAACCATTGTATAAGTTTTTTCCTCTGCCTGGACAGAGATAGTCATTATTGTAATCAAAATTGTTAATAATAATTTTTTTATCATATATCTACCTTATAATTAAATTTGTTCGCATACAAGTTAATTATTTATACAAAAAAATTGTATACTGCAAGCTTAATTTGTTAAAGTTTTGTAAAATTTATTTTTTGAAGTCTATCAAAGCTTTTTTATAATCTTCAACTGTATCGATTTCTTTCCATCCTCGTTCTATGATAACGCAATGTACTTTGATGCCAATATCAACAAGTTCTTGAATCATGTCTGTTAAATAAGCTTTTTGAAAAATTTTAGCTCTTTGAAAAGGCTTGTCCCAATATAATTTTTTAACCCTATGAAAGTTTTGTCTTAAGATCTCACAACCTCTTTGATTTAGCTTTATCATGCCAATAAATTCTCCATGAACTTCCTCTTTGTCAGAGGCTATTTTTCCAATCTTAACCACTTCATTATTTGAGTTAAAAATAACATTTTCAGCCTCTGATAAAGGGTGATCTTTTCTACCTATATAATAATCTCTCCAGTCGATATCAACTATAACAGAAATATCATGAGTGGACTCCATTGCCCTCTTAACAACAAAGGGTTCAAATAATATATCAGAATATGAAATTATAATGTCTCCATTAATAACCTCTTCACCATAAAATATTGAATTTAAAACATTATTATCTTTATAATCTTCGTTATCAAAATATTTTATATTTTTATAATTAATTTTATTTTTTTTGTAACCTCTAATAATTGATACTTCTTCTATTCCATTAGCTTTATAAGAAGATAATTGTCTTTGTAATAAAGTTTTACCACCAAAATCAAGCATGCACTTTGGATTATCCTGAGTGTGTCCTTTAAGTCTGCTTCCCAGTCCAGCAGCAACTATCAGGCATTTTGTTATTGATTTATCAATCGATACTTCAATTTTTTCTAATTCACTATTGTCTAAATTATTTTTTATAATAGTTCTAATTAATGAAATAATCTTTGGGTTTTCTTCTATATACTCATTGATATCTGGTGGTATAGTTTTTTTAGAGCTTCCTGCTAAATCGTTTAACAAATCTAAATCAGCGTTTAATATTAACGATATTTTTCTTATAATAACATTTTTTGGTGCTGCACGCTTATTTTTTTCGATATCATTAAGATATGATGGGGCAATATCAATTTTTTTTGCCAATTCTCTTTGACCAATATCATTCTCGATCCTTAATTTTCTAATGTAAGATCCAAAAGTAATAAATGTGCTAGAAATTTTTTTCATTTTAAATGTTAGCTTAAAACATGTTGTTCGCTAACATTATAATACAAACGTTGTAATAATTTATTATAATATCTTTAAAAAATTTTTTTCAGTGCATAAATCAAGCCAATTGAGCTATTAGTACTGGTCAGCTACACGCATTACTGCGCTTCCACATCCAGCCTATCAACGTGGTGGTCTACCACGGCTCTATAGGAAGAACTAG
>Ga0209383_1000081_pt1 | contig 62076 bp, 69 predicted proteins | sample CoawatmetaG02DNA_FD_187510 | JGI IMG/M metagenome (GOLD analysis project Ga0209383, IMG submission 187510) | Marine microbial communities from the West Antarctic Peninsula - Coastal water metaG029-DNA (SPAdes) (version 2) | ecosystem: Environmental > Aquatic > Marine > Coastal ...
AAATACTTTTATTAATAAAAAAATGAAAAATATAATTTTTTTTGTAGATGCTAAAAAAAGCGCTTCAGGTGGTGCAAAAATTATTTATCAATACAGTAGTTATATAAATTCTCTTACAGACTTTACCTCATCTATAGTTCATTTAGAAAAAAAAAAAACATACAAGTGGCTCAATTCTTTTAAAAAAAAAATTAATAACAAAGACCAAAAGAATGAGAGCGGCTGGCAATTAAAAGAATTAAAAGTAAAAAAAGGTTTTAGGTATACTTGTTTTAATCAAAAAATTAAAATTAAAGAAAATTTAAAAATCAATAGCAAAGAAGATTTTATTATCCTGCCTGAAATATTTGCGCATTTTGCAAAAGATTTTCTTATAGAAAAAAAAATTCCTTACTCTATCTTTGTTCAAAATGGGTATTCAATATTTCCAACTAATAATATTAAAAAATTAAATATAGCATATCAAAAAGCAAAATTTATACTATCTTACTCAAAAGATATAAGAGAATGTATCTCGCTTGCTTATCCTGAAATTAAAAAAAAAATAATAGATGTTAACTACGCTATAGATTCAAATAAATTTAATATTAAAGCAAATAAAGAAAACTTAATTACTTATATGCCAAGAAAATTACCGAAACATAGCGAGTTAGTAATTTCTTTTCTTAGCAATTCTCTTCCGAAAAAATGGAAAATTAAAGCGATAAATAATTTAACAGAAGATGAAGTTTACAAAACACTTGAGAGATCAAAAATTTTTTTAGCTTTTTCAGATTTAGAAGGCTTACCTCTTCCGCCTATTGAAGCTGCTATAGCTGGAAATAAAGTAATTGGTTACACTGGAGAAGGAGGTAAAGAATACTGGAAAGAACCAATTTTTACTGAAATTAAGACAAGTGAAATAAAATTATTTTGTCAAACTATTATTAAAAAAATTAAAATAAAAAAATTTATCAACAAAACACACTATCAAAGAAAGCAATTATTTAATAAATTTTCAACTTTAAATGAAAGAAAAAGTATTAGAAAATTTCTAAAAAAAATCTAACAGATGGAAAAGAATTATAAATTTTTATACGGGAAAAAATATAGGAAGAAAACTTTTTTAGATTATAGAAATTATATTATTTCTCTAAGTTGTATTCAATAAATATATTTAACATAAAATAAAATAAATATTTTGAATGGAGTATTTAGAAATGGTATTCTCTAAATACCATCAAAGGAGGTGCGATTATGAATGTATCACCACCTGAAACATAACTGGTGTGATTTAATAATCAAAGACTAATTAAGACCAAGAAAACATAAATCCATTATTATGGATTTCAGCGTATACCGCTGACTTATAGGGGAACTCTTTTGGAGTTTACCGAAAGGGTGACCCCCTCAAATATTAGATCGTATAGTTTTAAAGTAATAGTAGTAAATCTAGTATGATTTTAAATATTAACTCATAATATAAATTTAAAAAAGTAGGAGAATTGTAAGGGGCGTTCTGTTACCCGGTGCCCTGAACCTAGCTACGTGAATCCTTACATAGCAACAATTTCACTTTTGTAAAAAACAGAATTACAGGTAAAATTGTGTGTAGATTGTGTGTAAATTTTTGTTAGTATTACGGAACATGAAAAAATTTTTAATAGGAATAATTTTAGCAATATCTATGAGCACAATGCTTTTAGCTGACACTTATGTTAACGGTTATTACAAAAGCAATGGCACGTACGTTCAACCACACTACCGTTCTTCTCCTAACTCTACCACAAGTGATAATTGGAGTACTTTAGGAAATACAAATCCTCGTACAGGAAAATCAGGAACAAGAAAATCTTGTGGATCTCTAAGCTTAAGCTGCTAAGAAAAAAAATTGTGTGCTATGTGTGTGTAAAACAACTTCAGACATCAGTTAACATTATAAATAAAGAGAAGCAGGAGAGTTGTAAGGGGCGTTCTGTTACCCGGTGCCCTGAACCGTGCTTTATAATGCTTATTTTATAACAACTTCATTTTTGCAAAACATAGAAGTATCTAGAATGGCAAAAGCAAGATGTTTCTGATTTAAATAAATATCATCATAAAGTTTTTGATAATCTTCAAGCCTTTTCAAAAAACTATCCTTTCACAACTAAAATATGGGCTTTACAAAAAAAAATGATGAAAACAGTACATAAAAATTAAACAATCAAATCATAGAACCTTTTAAATTAAAAACCTAACTTATTGTCCTATAAAATATGGGAAGACTATTACAGGACTATTACACAGAGGGATAAACTAATTATTTTTGCCACTTTAAAACTCTAATGTATTAATATATTAACAATAATAATAAAAATAACACAGTGCCCTCGTGGTGAAATTGGTAGACACAAAGGACTTAAAATCCTTGCCCTTTGGGAGTGCCAGTTCGAGTCTGGCCGAGGGCACCAAATATATTGATGATCAAACTTCATTTTACTTTTGATAAAACTAAAAAATCACAAGATTTAAAAAAAAAAATTTTAAAAAAATATAAAAATATCAACCCAGCAGGTTCAGATATTATAGTGGTCGCTGGCGGTGATGGTTATATGCTCAATGCATTAAAAAAATTTGCAAAATATAAAAAGCCTTTTTATGGAATTAATTGTGGTACTTTTGGTTTTTTAATGAATAAATACACATCAAGTGATTTAGTAAATAAAATTAAAAAAGCTAAAAAAACTTCAATAAATCCCCTTGAATTAATTAGTTCTAGCGATAAAAATAAAAAAAATTTAATAGCTGTTAATGAAGTTTCAATTTTTAGACAAAGCAGACAAACAGCTTCACTAAGATTAGAAGTTGATAAAAAAACTATTATTAAAAAATTAATTAGTGATGGCGTATTGATTTCTACTCCAGCTGGAAGCACAGCTTATAATTTGTCGGTACATGGACCTATTCTATCTCTTAACTCAGGTAAATTAGCAATTACTCCGATCAGCCCATTTAGACCAAGGAGATGGAAAGGAAAAATTGTATCTAGTAATTCAATAATTAAATTAACAAATTTAGATTTTAAAAAAAGACCTGTCGCAGCTGTTGCTGACAATATTGAAATTAGAAATATTAAATCTTTAACTATAAAGATAAGAAAAAATATTAATTTAGTCTTACTGCATGATCCAGAAAGAAGTCTAGTCAAAAGAATCAAACTGGAGCAGCTTAGAAGAAATTACAATTAAATTTTTAGTGGTGCCCTCACACGGACTCGAACCGCGAACCTATTGATTACAAATCAATTGCTCTACCAATTGAGCTATGAGGGCCTTCGTGTTACTTAAAGTAAAAACTATTAAAACTCAATAATATTTAATTTTTTTTACCTAAAATATGATTTATATGATGACAAACAATTGCTACAGTATTTGATATATTTAGACTTTCAACATTTTTACTTATGGTAACTTTAAACCTAAAATCTGAGTGTTTTAAGGTTTGATGTCTTAAACCAAATCCTTCTGATCCAAAAAGTAAAACATTCCTTCCAGACCACTTATGCTTTGTAAAATCTTTTTTACCCGAGACATCAAAAGCGCTGATCCAAAAATTTTGTGATTTTAAATATTTTAAAGAAGTATTGATATTAGATTCTTTAAATATATTCATATGTTCTGCACCACCACTAGCACTTCTGTAGAGTAATTTACTTTTAGATGGAAACGATCTGTCTTTCACAATTATTCCATCTATATTGAAAGATGCAGCTGATCTAATTATGGAACCGATATTCCTAGGATCTGTTACTTCCTCTAAAGCTAAAAAATTTATATTTTCTTGACCCGACTCTTTAACGAAATCTTTTAAAGATATATCTTCTAACTGCTCAACTTCGGCAACAAGTCCTTGATGTGCGATTTCATCTCTACCGCATAAATTATCTAACTCTCTTCTAGATTTATAGAAAACATTAATACCTTTAAGTAGATTTAGTGGTTGGTTCTCTCTATTTATATTTTTTAAAGCATCTTCAGTAACAAATACTTTTTCTATTTTTCTTTTAGGATTTTTTAGCGCCTCAGCAACAGCATGTTTTCCTACAATTAAAAATGTTGTTTTTTTCATAATTTATGGGCTTTTTTTTCAAGTAAATAGCATATTTTAATGTAAAAAGATTTATTGCATTTAAACGGAAAAAGCATATAAAACGCTTGTTGTTAAATACTTTTTAAGTTAAGGGGTATCCCAATTTGAGTTGTAAGGAGGGGTACCAAAGCGGTCAAATGGGGCAGGCTGTAAACCTGTTGCCTTCGGGCTTCGAAAGTTCGAATCTTTCCCCCTCCACCAAACTTAAAGTTGTATTTAGGAATATAAGGAGTTAAAAAGTTTGGATAATGCGGGTGTGATTCAATGGTAGAATGCTAGCCTTCCAAGCTGGATGTAAGGGTTCGATTCCCTTTACCCGCTCCAAGAATTTTAAGTTAATTATAAATAAAAAGATAAGGAAAAAAAAATGTCAAAAGAAAAATTTGTACGAAATAAACCGCATTGTAACATAGGAACAATCGGTCACGTGGATCACGGTAAAACTACTTTAACGGCAGCGATTACAAAAGTTTTATCTACCGCCGAAGGTTCTTCAGCAACTTTTACTGCTTATGACCAAATTGATAAAGCCCCAGAAGAAAAAGAAAGAGGAATTACTATTTCTACTGCTCACGTTGAATACGAAACAACAAACAGACATTACGCACACGTTGACTGTCCAGGACACGCTGACTATGTAAAAAATATGATTACAGGTGCAGCACAAATGGATGGTGCAATTTTAGTTGTTAACGCAGCTGACGGTCCTATGCCCCAAACAAGAGAGCACATTCTTTTAGCTCGTCAAGTTGGCGTTCCATCAATTGTTGTTTTCTTAAATAAAGTTGACACTGTTAAAGATGCAGAATTATTAGAACTTGTTGAAGAAGAAATTCGAGAACTTTTAACTTCTTACAAATATCCAGGAGACAAGACTCCAATTATTAAAGGTTCAGCTTTAAGTGCTGTTGAGGGTAAAGATGATGAAATTGGAAAAAATGCAATCTTAGAATTAATGAAAGCAGTTGACACTTTTATTCCGCAGCCAGATAGACCTAAAGACAAACCTTACCTAATGCCTGTAGAAGATGTTTTCTCTATCTCGGGACGTGGAACAGTAGTGACTGGAAGAATTGAAGCAGGTGTAGTTAAAGTTGGAGAAGAAATAGAAATCGTTGGTATTAGAGATACAAAAAAATCTACTTGTACCGGTGTTGAGATGTTCAGAAAACTTCTTGATAGCGGTGAAGCCGGTGATAACGTTGGAATTCTTTTAAGAGGTGTTGAAAGAGATGACGTTGAAAGAGGCCAAGTACTTTGTAAGCCTGGATCTATTACTCCCCATACTGAATTCGAAGCTCAAGCATATATTTTAAAAAAAGATGAAGGTGGAAGGCACACTCCTTTTTTTACCAAATATAGACCTCAGTTTTATTTTAGAACAACAGACGTTACTGGCGAAGTAACATTACCTGCTGGAACTGAAATGGTTATGCCGGGTGACGATGGAAAATTTACTGTAAAATTAATTACTCCTATTGCAATGACTGATGGTTTGAATTTTGCCATTAGAGAAGGCGGTAAAACAGTTGGAGCTGGAGTAGTTACTAAAATTTTAAAGTAAACGCTTAGGAGCGTAGTTCAATTGGTAGAGCGCCGGTCTCCAAAACCGGAGGTTGTGGGTTCGAGTCCCTCCGCTCCTGCCAATAAATTTGTAAAAAATTATGAAAAATCCTTTAAGATTTATACAAGAAGTTAAACAAGAAGCTTTTAGAGTGACATGGCCAACAAAAAAAGACACTCTTACAGGCGGAATTATGGTTTTTGCTTTAGCCTCCATTGCGGCAATTTTCTTTCTACTTTTAGATCAAGTATTAAGGTTTTTACTTAAACTGGTCTTAACTATAAGTTTCTAAATATGAATTGGTATATTGTTCAAGCATATTCTGGATTTGAGAAAAAAGTTGTTGAATCAATAAAAGATGGTCTTGCAAAGGTTAAATTAGAGTCACATCTAGGAGAGATTCTTGTTCCAACTCAAGAAGTAACAGAAGTAAAAAAGGGAAAAAGAGTAAAGAAACTAAAAAAATATTTCCCAGGATACATTTTAGTTAAGTTAGAGATGACAAAACAGGTGTTTCATTTAATAAAAAATCTTCAGAAAGTTAGCGGTTTTTTGGGTTCGGGAGACATACCAGCTCCCATAACAGACGCTGAAATTGAGAGAATACTTGGACAAGTTTCAGAAAGTGCAAATAATCCAAAAAGTGGTATAAGTTTCGAGATTGGTGAAAAAGTAAAAGTATGCGATGGTCCTTTTGCTTCTTTTAATGGTTTAGTAGAAGAAATAGATGAAGAAAAATCAAGACTCAAAGTTTCTGTATCTATTTTTGGAAGAGCCACACCAGTTGATTTAGAGTATAATCAGGTAGAAAAAAATTAATATGGCAAAAGAAATTTCAGGATTTATCAAATTACAAATAAAAGGTGGTCAAGCTAATCCAGCACCACCGGTTGGTCCTGCGTTAGGCCAAAGAGGTATAAATATAATGGAGTTCTGTAAAGCATTTAATGAAAAAACAAAATCTATGATGGGAAAACCAGTACCAGTCGTAATTACAGTATATAAAGATAAAAAATTTGATTTTATTATCAAAACTCCACCTGCTTCGCACTATATAAAAGAAGCCGCTAAGCTTAAAGGTGGTTCTAAAGAACCAGGTAGAACTATCGCAGGTTCTATAACAATGAAACAAGCAGAGGAAATTGCAAAAGCTAAAATGCAAGATCTAAACGCCTTCGACATCAAAGAAGCAACAAAAATAATTTGTGGTTCTGCCAGATCTATGGGTATTGAGGTAAAAAGTTAATGAAAAAAAATTCAAAAAGATACAATGAAGTATTAAAAAATTCAAAAATTTTTAAATCTTCTGAGTTAAGCGAAATTTTAGAATTTATTAAGAAAAATTCAACTACTAAGTTTGATGAATCAATTGATTTATCTTTGCGTATTGGACTCAAACAATCTAAAGGCGGAGATTTTAACTTAAGAACAGTTACTCAGCTACCCGCTGGTACAGGTAAAAAATTAAAAATTGCAGTTTTATGTGAAGCTGACAAAGTTGAGGAAGCAAAAAAAAATGGTGCTGACATAGTTGGAGCCGATGATTTAATAGAAAAAATTGCGAGTGGAAATTTTACTTTTGATAGATTAATTTCTACACCAGGCATGATGAGTAAAATTGGCAAACATGGAAAAATTTTAGGACCAAAAGGTTTAATGCCTAATCCAAAACTTGGAACTGTGTCCACAAATATAAAAAAATCTGTTGAAGATTTTAAAACTGGTTTGATAGAAATTAAACATGATAAAGATGGAAACATCGGAACATCAATTGGCAGAAAAAGTTTTTCTTCTGAAAACCTTGCTAAAAATTTAAAACATGTAGTTGATTTTGTTAAAAAAGAAAAACCAGATGCTATAAAAGGTGAGTTTATTAAAAGTATATATGTTACATCTTCAATGGGTGTGTCACTAAAAATAAGCAACAAGAGTATTTAATATTATGATGAATAAAGAGACAAAAAAAATCTATATTGAAGAAATGAAGAAAATGTTTTCTTCAAACGAAGCAATTATGATTGCTCACTATCAAGGATTAAACGTAATCCAATTAGACGCATTGAGAAAAGAGCTAAGAGAAAATGGGATTCTATTTAAAGTTACTAAAAATAGAATTACAAAATTAGCAGTTAAAGATTCTCCATGTAAGGATCTTGAAAAATTCTTTACAGGCCCAACTGCTGCGGCTATTTCATCTGACCCATTTATGACTGCTAGAATTTTATCAAAATTCGCAAAAAATAATGATAAATTAAAAATAATTGCAGGATTTATGGAAGGCAAGGTAATAGACCAGGCTGAAGTTGCAAAAATAGCTAGTTTACCTACTCTAAATGAAGCAAGAGCAAGTATCGTTGGAATTTTAAACGCTCCAGCACAAAAAATAATTGGAATTTTACTTGCACAGAGCAAAAAAATGACTAATTTAGCGCCCGTTGAGCAAATAAAAAATTAATTCACAGGATTTAAAAATGTCAGACCTTAATAAAATTATAGAAGATTTATCAAAACTTTCTGTTGTAGAAGCAGCGGAACTTTCAAAACAACTAGAAGAAAAATGGGGAGTATCTGCAGCAGTAGCAGCTGCACCAGCAGCAGCAGGAGCAGCAGCAGGTGAAGAGAAATCTGAATTTACAGTTTTTCTTTCATCATTTGGAGAAAAAAAAATTAACGTTATTAAAGAAGTTAGAGCAATAACTGGCTTAGGGTTAAAAGAAGCTAAAGATTTAGTTGAAGCTGCACCTAAAGAAGTCAAAGCTGGTGTAGCGAAAAAAGATGCTGAAGAGATGAAGGCAAAACTTGAAGCAGCTGGCGCAAAAGTAGAATTAAAGTAAACAAAATTTAGCTACCTTTACTAAAGATCTGAAAACCTTTAGTAAATTTTTTTATTATTAATGGATTTATCTTTTACTCAAAAAAAAAGTATTCGAAAAAACTTTGGCAAGTTAATCGAAGGGCTATCTATTCCAAATTTAATTGAAGTTCAAAAAAATTCATATAATGAATTTTTAAGCTCTAAATCTATTCATGTAAACACCGATGAACTTAAAAAAGGTATTCATAAAACTTTCCAAAGCATATTTCCAATAGAAGACGGTAATGACAAGGCAACATTGGAGTACATCTCTTATAAATTAGAAAAACCAAAATTTGATGTATTAGAGTGCAAACAAAGAAGCCTAACCTATTCTGCTTCATTAAAAGCTAACTTAAGATTAGTTGTTTACGATATAGACCCAGAAACTAATACAAAACAAATTTTGTCCGCAAAAGAACAAGAGGTTTTTATAGGTGAACTACCTTTAATGACAACAAGTGGAACCTTTGTTGTTAACGGTGTTGAAAGAGTAGTTGTCAATCAAATGCACAGAAGTCCTGGAGTTTTCTTCGATCACGATAAGGGCAAAACTCATAGTAGTGGTAAATTGTTATTTAATTGTCGAATAATTCCTGGAAGAGGCTCATGGTTAGATTTTGAATTTGATCCAAAAGATATTTTGTATTTTAGAATAGATAGAAAGAAAAAACTTCCGATCACCACCTTACTTTACGCACTAGGAGTCACTCGAGAAGAAGTTATTGAAAATTACTATTCACAAGACCAGTTTACTTACGACAAAGTAAATAAAATGTGGAGCACTAAATTTATTCCTGAAAACTATAAAAGACCAATAAAATTGCCATATGATCTAGTTGATGCCAAATCTAATAAAAAGTTCTTAGATAAAGGTGAAAAACTTAATTTAATTATAGCCAACAAATTAAAAGAAAAAGGTCTAACTAATATTCTTATTTCTAACAATGAAATTATTGGAAAATATATAGCACATGACATTAAAGAAAAAGATGGAGAATATATTATTAGATCCGGCTTTGATATTACCGAAGAAATATTAGAAAAAATTATATTTAATGAAACTTATTCACTTAAACTTGTTAATATTGACCCAATCAACAAAGGGGCCTACCTCCTAGAAACTTTAAAAGTTGAAAAAAATGTAGATAAAAGTGAAGCTTTAAATGATATATATAGAATTTTGAGACCAGGTGAGGCTCCTACAATAGAAGTAGCTGAAGGCGTTTTTAATAATTTGTATTTCAGCAAAGAACGTTATGATTTATCTGAAGTTGGAAGAGTTAAACTAAATGCCAAGTTAAACCTTAAAACTGACCTTAAAGACACAATTCTATTCAAAGAAGATATTCTTGCCATCATTCAATTTATGCTTGATCTACGGGACGGAAAAGGTGACGTTGATGACATTGACCATTTAGGTAACAGAAGAATAAGATCTGTTGGAGAACTAGTAGAAAATCAATTTAGAATTGGCCTGCTTAGAATGGAAAGAACGGTTAAAGAGAAAATGTCAACTTTTCTTGAAGTTGAGTCTGCAATGCCACAAGATTTAATTAATGCTAAACCTATCACAACCTCACTAAAAGATTTTTTTGCCACCTCTGCTCTCTCTCAATTTATGGATCAAACTAACCCTCTATCTGAAATTACTCATAAAAGAAGAGTTTCAGCTTTAGGACCCGGCGGGTTAACTAGAGAAAGAGCTGGTTTTGAGGTTCGAGATGTACACCCAACACATTATGGAAGGATCTGTCCAATTGAAACACCAGAAGGACCAAACATTGGACTTATTAATAGTCTAGCTACTTATTCTCAGGTTAATAAATATGGTTATATAGAAAGTCCTTATAAAAAAGTTATTAATGGAAAAGTTTCAAAAGAAGTCAACTATTTATCTGCGATCGAGGAAGAAAAATTTACAATTGCCCAAGCTAATTCTACTATCAATAAAGACGGTACGTTCGAAGAGGAACTTGTTTCATGCAGACATAATTTAAATTTTCTCTTAGCCAACAGAGAAAACGTTGATTATATTGATGTTTCACCAAAACAATTAGTATCAGTAGCTGCAGCCCTTATACCTTTTTTAGAAAATGATGATGCCAATAGAGCACTAATGGGCTCTAACATGATGAGACAAGCTGTACCTTTGTTAAAACCTGAATCTCCACTTGTTGGAACAGGCATGGAATCAGATGTTGCGTTAGACTCAGGTGTAACTATTGTTGCTAAAAGAAATGGCATCGTAGATAAAATTGATGGAAAACGTATTGTTGTAAAAGCTACTGAAGTTAAAGACCTTTCTCAATCAGGTGTTGATATTTACAATTTATCTAAATTTAAAAGATCAAATCAAAATACTTGCATTAATCAGAGACCATTAGTTAAAGTTGGGGACACTATTAAAAGTGGAGATATCATTGCTGATGGACCAGCAACAAGATTGGGTGAATTAGCATTAGGAAAAAATGTAACTGTAGCTTTTATGCCTTGGCAAGGCTACAATTTTGAAGACTCAATTTTAATTTCTGAAAGATGTGTTACAGACGATGTTTTTACTTCAATTCACATTGAGGAATATGAAGCAATGGCCAGAGACACAAAACTGGGAGCAGAAGAAGTTACAAGAGATATTCCAAATGTTAGCGAAGAAAGCTTAAGAAACCTGGATGAGTCAGGCATTGTATACGTTGGTGCTGAGGTAAAACCTGGAGATATTTTAGTTGGAAAAGTTACACCTAAAAGCGAAACATCTTCTAGCCCAGAAGAAAAATTGTTAAGATCAATTTTTGGTGAAAAAGCCACAGATGTCAGGGACTCGTCTCTCAAACTTAAATCTGGTGGATCAGGTGTAGTTATAGATGTAAGAGTTTTTAACAGACACGGCATTGAAAAGGATGAACGTTCAATTGCTATTGAAAGAACACAAATTGAATTAGTCCAAGAAGATAAACTTGTAGAGGAAGAAATTTTAAATAGAAATATTAAACTTAGAGCTATTGATTTGCTAAGTGGCAAACAAGCAAACAAAGCCTATAAATCTATCGAAGCTAATTCACCTATTGCAGTTGAGCAATTAAATGAGTTATCTTTAAAAGATATTTGGAAATTAAGCTTCTCTAATGATCAATTAAGTCAAAATTTATTAACGCTTATGAAACAATTTAATGAAGCCAGTGAAGACATTAAACTTAGATTTGAAGATAAAGTTATAAAAATAAAACAGGGAGATGATTTGCTTCCCACTGTAATGAAAGTAGTTAAAGTATTTGTTGCTGTTAAAAGAAGATTAATGCCAGGCGATAAAATGGCTGGAAGACACGGTAATAAAGGCGTTGTCAGCAAGATAGTTCCCGTGCAGGATATGCCATATATGGCAACGGGTAAAGCTGTGGATATAGTTTTAAATCCTTTAGGTGTTCCTAGCCGTATGAACGTAGGACAAATTTTAGAAACCCATCTAGGGTGGGCCTGTTCTGAATTAGGCGACCAGATCAAAGAATATTTAAAAAATTTTGACAAAACAGTTGATGAATTAAAAAATAAACTGAAGTCTATTTATGGATCTGAATATTATGACAATGTAGTTAGTAAATTAAATAAAAAGGAATTATTTGAGCTTGTTGAAAATATTTCAAATGGTGTTCCTATTGCAACGCCCGTTTTTGACGGAGCAACAACAGATGACATTAAAGATATGCTAGATCTAGGCAGTCTACCAAATTCTGGACAAACAACTTTGTGGGATGGCCTAACTGGAGAAAAATTTGACAGACCTGTAACTGTTGGAATTATTTACATGTTAAAATTAAATCATTTAGTAGAAGATAAAATACACGCAAGATCAACTGGCCCATACAGTTTAGTTACACAACAACCATTAGGTGGAAAAGCGCAATTGGGTGGTCAAAGATTTGGTGAAATGGAAGTGTGGGCGCTAGAAGCTTATGGAGCATCTTATACTCTCCAAGAAATTCTTACCGTTAAGTCAGATGACGTAGCAGGTAGAACTAAAGTTTATGAAACCATAGTAAAAGGTAACAATAATTTTGAATCTGGCGTTCCTGAATCATTTAACGTACTAATTAAAGAAATTAGAGCGTTAGGACTAAACATCGAATTAAACTAATATGGAAAAAAATATAACAAAACAAAGCTATAGCAACCAAAACAGGAATTTACCTGAAACTAATTTTAGCAGTATAAAAATTACCTTAGCAAGTCCTGAAAAAATAAAATCATGGTCTTTTGGTGAAATTAAGAAGCCGGAAACAATAAACTATAGAACTTTTAGACCAGAAAAGGATGGACTTTTTTGTGCAAGAATATTTGGCCCCGTTAAAGATTACGAATGTCTTTGTGGCAAATACAAGCGAATGAAATTTAGAGGAATAATTTGCGAAAAATGTGGAGTTGAAATTACTAAATCAAATGTAAGACGAGAAAGAATGGGGCATATTGATCTAGCTTGTCCAGTAGCCCATATTTGGTTTTTAAAGTCACTACCAAGTAGAATAGCCCTTGCAATAGACATGAAGCTCAAAGACGTTGAAAGAGTTTTATATTTTGAAAGTTTCATAATTGTTGAACCTGGCTTAACAACATTGAAAAAAGGTGATTTAATTTCTGAAGAAGAATTGATTAAAGCCCAAGAAGAGTTTGGTGAAGATGCTTTTGAAGCTGGCATAGGAGCTGAAGCTGTTAGAGAAATTTTAACAAATTTAGACTTAGCAAAAGAACAAAAAAAATTACGTTCAGCACTAGATACAATTAAATCTAAAGTTACAGAGGAAAGAACTATAAAAAGATTAAAACTTGTTGAGTCGTTTATTGACTCTGGCAACAAGCCAGAATGGATGATATTAACAACTGTACCTGTCATTCCACCTGAACTTAGACCATTAGTACCACTAGATGGTGGAAGATTTGCAACTTCAGATCTTAACGATTTATATAGAAGAGTTATAAACCGTAATAATAGACTTAAAAGATTATTAGATCTTAAAGCACCACACATTATAGTAAGAAATGAGAAAAGAATGCTTCAAGAGTCGGTCGACGCACTATTCGATAACGGTAGAAGAGGCAGAGTAATTACAGGAACTGGTAAAAGGCCTCTTAAATCCTTAGCTGAGATGTTAAAAGGTAAACAAGGAAGGTTTAGGCAGAACTTACTTGGTAAACGTGTCGATTACTCAGGACGATCAGTTATCGTTGTTGGTCCTGAATTAAAATTACACCAGTGTGGCTTGCCAAAAAAAATGGCTTTAGAACTGTTTAAACCATTTTTATATGCAAGATTAGACAAATTAGGACTAGCTACCACAATCAAGCAAGCAAAAAGACTTGTTGAAAAAGAAGTTCCGGAAGTATGGGACGCGCTAGAGTTCATTACAAGAGAACATCCAATTCTATTAAACCGAGCCCCAACACTACATAGACTAGGAGTACAAGCCTTTGAAGTTAAGTTGATTGAAGGTTTTGCTATTGAGTTACATCCACTTGTTTGTGCAGCTTTTAATGCTGATTTTGATGGTGATCAAATGGCAGTTCATATTCCATTAAGTTTAGAAGCTCAATTAGAAGCAAGAGTATTAATGATGTCTACAAATAATATTTTAAGTCCATCCAACGGCAAACCAATTATTGTACCGAGTCAAGATATTGTCCTAGGTATATACTATCTTTCCCAAGCAGATGACAAAAATGAGGATAAACCTAAAGGCATTTTTTCTAATATAAATGAAATTGAACAAGCAATAGAGAATAAATCTATTAGTCTACACTCAAAAATTATTTCGGTTTTTGAGACAGTTGATGAAAAAGGAAATAAAATAATTCAAAAATACACAAGCACAGGCGGAAGATTTTTACTTGCAAGCGTTCTTCCAAAAAATCATAAAATAAAATTTACAATTATTGACAGACTTTTAACTAAGAAAAATGTATCTGAAATTATAGATACAATTTTTAGATTTTGTGGACAAAAAGAAACAGTTATTTTTTGCGATCGTATTAAAACTTTAGGTTTTAAGCACGCATTTAAGGCAGGTATCTCATTTGGTAAAGATGATTTAATTATTCCTAAAACAAAGACAAGTTTAATCAATCAAACAAAAAAACAAATCGAAGTATATGAAAAACAATATTCAGATGGACTAATTACAAGAGGTGAAAAATATAATAAAGTTGTAGATATTTGGTCGAAATGCACAGATACTGTAGCTAACGAAATGATGAAAGAAATTTCATCTGCACAAAAAATACTTCCTGATGGCAGAATAGAAACAAATTCAGTTTACATGATGGCAGATTCAGGTGCTAGAGGCTCTCAAGCTCAGATGAAACAGCTAGCAGGCATGAGAGGCTTGATTGCTAAACCATCAGGTGAAATTATTGAAACACCTATCATGGCTAATTTTAAAGAAGGCCTTTCTGTATTAGAATACTTTAATTCAACACACGGAGCTCGTAAAGGCCTTGCCGACACTGCTTTAAAAACTGCAAATTCAGGCTATTTAACAAGAAGGCTGTGTGATGTTGCACAGGATTTACAAGTTACTATAAATGATTGTGGTTCAAAATCTTCAATAAATATTACTGAAGTTATTGAAGGAGGAAATATTTTAGTTAGTTTATCTGAAAGAGTTTTAGGTAGAACACCAGCGCAAGATATTAAACATCCAATAACTGGCGAAGTTATAATTAAAAAGAAAAAATTACTTGATGAAGCCGATTGCGAATTAATAGATGCAGCAGGTGTTAAAGCTATTCAAGTTTACTCAATAATCACCTGCGCAGCCACTAAAGGTGTTTGTCAAACTTGTTATGGAAGAGATTTAGCCAGAGGTAAATTAGTAAGTATTGGCGAGGCAATAGGTATGATTGCAGCACAGTCAATTGGTGAGCCAGGAACTCAATTAACAATGAGAACTTTTCACGTCGGTGGAACCGCTCAAGTGAAAGAAGAGTCACAAATTATTTCTCAAAATAAAGGCAAACTAAATATAATAAATAAAAATCTTATCGAAGACTCCAAAAAGAACATAATTGTGATGGGAAGAAACACAGAACTTTCAATCGAAGATAACAACGGCATTCAACTAGGCATTTATAAAGTAATTTATGGGTCAAAACTATTTTTCAAAGATGGTGATATGATTGAAAAAGGTAAGAAAATTGCTGAGTGGGATCCTTATACACTTCCAGTAATCGCAGAGACAAGTGGTGTTGTTAATTATATGGACCTTGTAGAAGGAACTTCTTTAACTGAAACGATGGATGACTCTACTGGTATTTCCTCAAAATCAGTTACAGACTGGAAATCACTCTCTAAAAACACAGAACTTAAACCTCGACTAACACTTAGAAATGATAAAGGTGAAGTTATTAAAAAAGCAGACGGAAATGTTGCGAGATATTTTTTAGTTCCGGACTCAATTCTTTCCGTAAAAGATGGTCAAAAAGTTTCTGCTGGAGACGTGCTTGCTAGACTACCTAAAGAAACCTCTAAAACTAAAGATATTACCGGTGGTTTACCCAGAGTTGCTGAATTATTTGAGGCTAGAAAACCAAAAGATAGTGCCATCATAGCTGAAAATGATGGTCAAATAGAATTTGGAAAAGAAATAAGAGGAAAGCAAAAAATTTCTATTGTCTCTAATGCAGGCATAACATCGAACTATTTAATTCCTAAAGGAAAGCATGTTAATTTTAACCAAGGTGAGAAAATAAAAAAAGGTGAATACCTGCTTGATGGAAGTCCATTACCGCATGATATTTTAAGAATCTTAGGTGTTGAGAGGCTTACAGAATTTTTTGTTACAGAAGTACAAGAAGTTTACAGACTACAGGGTGTAGTAATTAATGATAAGCATATAGAAACCATTGTTAGACAAATGCTTAAAAAAGTTGAGATTAAAGAACCGGGTGATACTGACTACCTTTTAAATGAAACTGTTGATTTAATTGATATAGTAAAAATTAACGAAGATCTTAAGAAGGACGGTAAAAAACCAGCGGTATATGAAAGAATATTATTAGGAATAACAAAAGCTTCTCTACAGACCAAATCATTTATTTCTGCCGCTTCTTTTCAAGAAACGACAAGAGTCTTAACTGATGCGTCTATACGAGGTAAGGTTGATTATCTTGAGGGGTTAAAAGAGAATGTAATAGTTGGAAGGTTAGTTCCTGCAGGTACAGGGCTTACTAAAATGGGTTGGGATAAAAAAGCCCGGGAGCAAGACGAACAAAGACTAGCTGAGATTCAAAAACAGCAGCTAGAAAATACTACTGTAGCCGATTAATCTTTTAAAAATAAAGGAAATTTTACCTATTAAATATTGACATTTGGCTTTTGAATGTTAGTTTAACGCAATTTTGATAGTTAGAAGTAAGGTAGTATTCAACCTTAAACACTGACTTAAGCGTACCTTGATATCAGGGCATACCTTTATTTTTTTCTTCAAAATTTTTGCTATGCCAACAATTAGTCAACTGATTAGAAAACCTAGAATTAAACCAATAGCAAGAAATAAAGTTCCTGCACTTGAAGGGCAACCATTAAAGCGTGGCGTGTGTTTAAAAGTTTATACAACTACTCCAAAAAAACCAAACTCTGCATTAAGAAAAGTTGCACGTGTGAGATTATCAAATGGTTTTGAAGTTACTGCATATATCCCAGGTGAAGGACATAACTTACAAGAACACTCAGTAGTTTTACTTCGTGGAGGTCGTGTAAAAGATTTACCAGGTGTCCGTTATCATATATTAAGAGGAAATTTAGATGCACAAGGAATTGCTGCCAGAAAAAAACGTAGGTCTTTATACGGGACCAAAAAACCAAAATAATATTTTTTATGTCTAGAAAAAGAAAAGCCCCTGTTAGAAAAGTTTACCCCGATGCAAAATTTCGTTCAGAATTAGTTTCAAAATTTATCAACTGTATTATGTATGACGGTAAACGATCTACAGCCGAAAAAATCCTATATGACGCTCTCGATAAAATTAAAGAAACCAATAAACAAGATCCTTTACAAACATTTAACGACGCAATCGGTAATGTTAAACCAAATGTAGAATGTAGATCCAGAAGAGTAGGTGGAGCCACATATCAAGTTCCTGTTGAAGTTAAAACAAAAAGAGCCCAAGCATTAGCATTAAGATGGATTAAAACGGCTACAAGAAATAGAAAAAATAAAACAATGGCTGAAAAATTGTATTTTGAATTATTAGATGCATCACAAAAAAAAGGTGCAGCAATAAAAAAAAGAGAAGACACACATAGAATGGCAGAGTCGAACAAAGCTTTTGCACATTTTAGATGGTAATTATTTATGTCTGAAAAAAAATATCCTTTAGATAAATATAGAAACATAGGCATCATGGCACATATAGATGCTGGAAAAACTACCACAACAGAAAGAATTTTATATTATACAGGTAAAAGCCATAAGATTGGTGAAGTACATGATGGAGCAGCTACCATGGACTGGATGGAACAGGAACAAGAGCGAGGTATAACAATTACCTCTGCCGCAACAACATGTTTTTGGAACGATCACCGAATAAATATTATTGATACTCCAGGACACGTAGATTTTACAATCGAAGTTGAAAGATCATTAAAAGTTTTAGACGGCGCAGTTTGTGTTTTTGACGGAGTTGCAGGTGTTGAACCTCAATCAGAAACTGTTTGGAGACAGGCTGATAAATACAAGGTACCAAGAATTTGTTTTGTTAATAAATTAGACAGAACAGGTGCTGATTTTTATATGTGTGTTGATATGATTAAAGATAGATTAGGCTGCAAGCCATTAGTATTGCAGCTACCGATAGGTTCTGAAGCAAATCTAAAAGGTGTAGTTGACCTAGTTAAGATGAAAGCTGTTGTTTGGCAAAATGAAGATCTTGGTGCTAAATTTGATGTTGTAGACATTCCTGGTGACTTAAAAGAAAAAGCTGACAAGTATAGAAAAGAACTAGTTGAAGCTGCAGTTGAAGAAGATGAAAAATTAATGGAAGCATATCTAGAAGGAAAAGAACCCTCAGAGTCTGATTTAAAGAAATGTATAAGAAAAGGTACTTTAGGCTTTAATTTCGTTCCAATTACTACAGGTTCAGCTTTTAAAAATAAAGGAGTTCAACCGTTATTAGATGCTGTTGTAGATTATTTACCTAGTCCTATGGATATTGGTTCCATAGAAGGCACGCCACTTGGTACTGAAGAAAAAGTCACAATGAAATTTGGTGACGACCAACCTTTTTCTGCCTTAGCTTTTAAAGTCGCAAACGATCCATTTGTTGGTTCTTTAACTTTCATTAGAATTTATTCAGGAACTATTAAAACAGGTACAAGCGTTTATAATTCTTCAAAAGAAAAAACAGAGCGTGTCGGTAGAATGTTATTAATGCATGCCAATAGCAGAGAAGACACAAAAGAAGCAACAACAGGTGATATAGTTGCTTTAGCTGGACTCAAATTTACTGTGACAGGCCACACTTTATGTGAGGAAAATAAACCTATACTACTAGAACCTATGGAATTCCCTGATCCTGTTATAGAGATTGCTGTAGAGCCAAAAACTAAAGCCGACCAAGAAAAAATGGGTGAGGCTTTAGCTAGATTAGCTAAAGAGGATCCTTCATTTAGAGTAACATCAGATGAAGAGTCTGGTCAAACCATCATCAAAGGAATGGGAGAATTACACTTAGATATAATAGTAGATAGAATGAAGAGAGAATTTAATGTAGAAGCCAATGTTGGAGCTCCTCAAGTAGCCTATAGAGAAACCATATTAAACTCCGCTGAAGTAACATATATACACAAAAAACAAAGTGGAGGATCTGGACAGTTTGCTAAAGTTACCTTAAGCGTAGAACCATTAGAACCTGGCAAAGGAAGAGAAATTGAAAATAAAATTAAAGGTGCTTCAATTCCAAAAGAATTTATTCCAGGTGTTGAAAAAGGTGTAGAGTCAGTTGCAGAAAGCGGAATATTAGCTGGATTCCCAATTATTGACTATAAAGTTACAATATTAGATGGCTTACATCATGATGTAGATTCAAGTGTTTTAGCATTTGAAATTGCATCTAGGTACTGTTTCAAGGAACTATGTCAACAAGCTACATTAAAACTTTTAGAACCAATAATGAAAGTCGAAGTTGTTACACCAGAAGATTTTATGGGAGACGTAATTGGAGATTTAAATAGTCGAAGGGGACAAGTAGGCTCCACAGAACCAAGAGGTAACGCTACTGCAATTTCAGCAACTGTACCTTTAGCTAACATGTTTGGCTACATAAACACCCTAAGATCATCAACACAAGGTAGAGCACAATACACAATGCAATTCAGTCATTACGATAAAGTCCCTCAAAACGTTCAAGACGAGGTAACAAAGAAATTAGCTTAATTTTATGGACAAACAAAACATAAGAATACATTTACGCGCTTACGATAATAAAATTCTAGATTTATCTACTGAGGAAATAGTGAACACCGCTAAAAGAACAGGGGCTCAGGTTAAAGGACCAATACCTCTTCCAACAAAGATCGAAAAATACACAGTGCTTAGATCTCCACATATAAATAAAAAAAGTAGAGATCAGTTTGAACAAAGAACCCATAAAAGATTAATAGATATCATTGAGCCAACACCACAAACAGTTGAAGCATTAATGAAACTAGATTTAGCATCAGGTGTGGATATAGAAATAAAGATATAAATTATGAGCTTAGGTTTATTAGGTACAAAAATAGGAATGACAAGAGAGTTTTTAACAAACGGTCAATCTGTTCCTGTAACTGTAATTAAAGTTGAAAAAGGAAGAGTTTTAGACGTTATAACTAAAGAAACCAGAGGATACTCAGCTGTAAAAGTAGGATTTTTTTCGATTAAAAACTCAAAGCTAACAAATCAAATGAAAGGTTACTTTACAAAAAAAAATACCGAGCCTAAAAAAATTTTAAAAGAATTTCGTTTGGACAAAACTGAGGAATTTAAAGAAGGAAATGAAATAGGTTTAGAAATATTAAAAGATATAAAATTTGTAGACGTAAGATCTAAAACAATAGGAAAAGGTTTTGCGGGAGTAATGAAAAGGTGGAACTTTGGTGGATTAAGAGCTTCACACGGTGTTTCTGTGTCTCATAGGTCTCATGGCTCAACAGGTCAAAGACAAGATCCTGGAAAAGTTTTTAAAGGTAAAAAAATGGCTGGACATATGGGTGATAAATTTAGAACTATGTTAAACCTTGAAATAGTTAAGTCAGATTTAGAAAACAATCTTTTATACCTAAAAGGTTCTATACCTGGTTCAAAAAATTCAACGATATTAGTAAGACAATCAATAAAAAATGTTAGAAGAAAAACTTTAGTTGAAAAAATTGAAGCTAAAGCAAAAGCTGCAGCTGCCAGCAAAGGCAAAAAATAATCTTATGAAATTTAACTTATTAAATCTTGAAGGTGGCAAATCCGAAACAATAGATATTTCAGATAAAATAATGAATTTAAAATTTAATCATAAATTAGTTAAATACGTAATTGATTGGCAATTGAACCATCAAAAACCAAGAACAGCTAAAACCAAACAAAGAAATGAAATTAGAGGTTCTACAAAGAAAATATATGCTCAAAAAGGTACTGGGCAAGCAAGACATGCGAGTAAAAAAGCACCATTATTTGTCGGGGGTGGGCAAGCCCATGGTCCAAAGGGTGCAGTCTATAAAGTTAAAAAGATAAATAAAAAAGTTAGAAAATTAGCTTTAGCTCAAACTTTAGCTAAAAAAAATGTGAATAAACAATTGCACATCCTATCTGATGTTACAAAAGAAGTTAAAAAAACAAAAGATTTTAATAAATTTTTAAATAATAATAAATTATTAAATGTTTTGATTGTATCTGACAAAAATTCTGAAAAAAATTTTGTAAGATCAGCAAGAAATATTAAGAATATCAAGGTTATACGTGACGAGGGTACTAATATTTATGACCTGCTTAAATATACAAATGTAATTATTACTTCTAGCTCAATGAAAAAAATAGAAACTAGGTTATTAGATGAAAAAAATTAATTTTATAGACTCTATAAGACATCCAATTATTACAGAGAAAGCTACAATTCTGTCTGAATTTAATAAGACCGTATTCAAAGTTCATTCAGGTGCAAATAAGCACTCAATTAAAAAAAATATTGAAAAAATATTCAAAGTTACCGTGCTTAAGGTTAACATCATTAATCAAAAAAGAAAAAAAAAAATTAAACAAGGTAAAATTTCAATTAAACCAGGGTACAAAAAAGCAATTATTACTCTTAAAAAAGGTCAAAGTATTGATCTAGCATCAGGAATATAACTATGGCATTAAAAACCTTTAAACCTTACACAAAATCAGTTCGAGCCACAGTTCTTGTTGATAAAAGTAAATTATGGAAAGGCGATCCTTATAAGCCTTTAACGGTCGGCCAACATTCTACCGGTGCAAGAAACAACATGGGAAGAATAACTTCTAGACATAGAGGTGGCGCACACAAACATAAATATAGAATTATAGATTTTTATAGATCTAAAAGGAACATTAAAGGAGTTGTTGAAAGAATTGAGTATGATCCTAATAGAACTAGTTATATTGCATTAATAAAATATGAGGACAACGATATGAAATATATTATTTGCCCTCAAAATTTAGAAATTGGTGACACTGTTGAAGCAGGAAAAAAAGTTGAAATTAAAGTTGGAAACTGCTTGGAGTTAAGTGAAATTCCTCAAGGTAGTTCAATTCACAATATTGAGCTAGTACCTAACACAGGTGGTAAAATGGCTAGGTCTGCGGGTTCGTCTGCAACCTTAACAGGATTTGATGGAGACCATGCGATTATTAGATTAGGATCTGGAGAAACAAGAAAAGTTAGCAGCAAATGCATGGCTACACTTGGTTCTGTTTCAAACCCTGATCAAAAAAATATTAAAATCGGTAAAGCTGGAAGAACTAGGTGGAAAGGTCAAAGACCTCAGTCTAGAGGTGTTGTGATGAATCCAGTAGATCACCCACATGGTGGTGGTGAAGGTAAAACAGCTGGTGGCAGGAATCCAGTTTCACCTTGGGGCCAATCTGCTAAAGGCCTAAAAACTAGAAAACCACAAAGAAGTGATAAATTAATAATTTCAAGAAGAAAGAAGAGAAAGAAATAATTATGGCTAGATCTGTTTGGAAAGGACCTTTTGTACACCCAAGTTTATTAAAAAAAATTGATAAGCTTAAAGAAGGTAGTGGTGATAAAAGACCAATTAAAACTTGGTCAAGGAACTCAACTATAATTCCAGATTTTGTTGGTCATAGTTTTCTAATACATAATGGAAAATCATTTATACCAATCACAATTTCAGAAGAAATGGTTGGCCACAAATTAGGAGAATTTGCAGCAACCAGGACGTTTAGAGGACATACACCAGCTGACAAAAAAGCTGCTCCAGCTACAGCTAAACCAGGAGGTGCTAGTGGAAAAAAATAGTATTTCAGTTACAGCAGTAAATAAAAACGTAAGATCGAGCACACGTAAAATAGCTTTAATTTTAGATCTTATAAAAGGAAAAAAAGCAGACGTGGCAATCAGAGACTTAGAATTTACAAGAAAAAGAATAGCTCACGATGTCAAAAAAACTGTCAAGTCCGCAATAGCTAATGCAGAAAATAATTATCAATATGACATTGACACTCTTTATATAAAAGAAGCATATGTGGGGAAGTCAATCGTTATGAAAAGGTTTCGACCACGTGCTAAAGGAAGAGCCAGTGCAATCAAAAAGCCTTTTGCAAGAATTACTATTGTATTAGGTGAAAAAAAAGAGAATAAAAAAGAAATTAAAACTAAGACTAAAAATGAAATTAAAACTGAGGTTAAAAAATAGTTATGGGACAAAAAATTAATCCAATAGGCTTTAGATTAGGTGTCAATAGAGGTTGGGACTCTGTTTGGTTTGCTAAAAAGAAAGAGTTTGGAAAATATCTGATTGAAGACTTTAAAATCAGAAAATACATTAAAAAAAATATTTTAAATTCAGGTGTTTCAGATATTATTATAGAAAGATCTGGAAAAAAATTAATTGTTTCAATACACACATCAAGACCAGGTTTTGTTATAGGTAAAAAAGGTGCTGATATTGAAAAAATTAAAAACAACATACTTAAAATTTCTAAAGATAGTGAAGTTTCTGTAAATATTAAAGAAATTAAAAAACCTGAACTTAATGCTTATTTAATCGCTGAAAATATTGCTACTCAATTAGTTAAAAGAATAGCCTTTCGAAGAGCAATGAAAAGAGGGATGCAGTCTGCATCTAGACTTGGTGCTTTAGGAATTAAAGTAATGGTGAGTGGCAGGCTAAACGGAACTGAGATTGCAAGAACAGAATGGGAAAGAGACGGAAGTATTCCTTCTCATACCTTGAGAGCAAATATTGATTACGGAACAGCAGAGGCTTTAACTACATATGGTATTATTGGGATAAAAGTTTGGGTATACAAAGGTCAATTATACAAAAAAGATGTAGAAAATGAAAAAAAAGAAAGAGTGAAAAATAAAAATGTTACAGCCAGTTAGAACTAAATTTAGAAAAGCTTTTAAAGGCAGGATTCACGGCAAAGCAACAAGAGCTGCCGTTCTAAACTATGGAGCTTATGGACTTAAAGCCTTAGAACCAGAAAGAATTATTGGAAAACAAATTGAAGCAGCGCGTGTAGCATTGACCAGATACATGAAAAGAACTGGAAGGGTGTGGACTAGAATATTTCCAAATATTCCAGTTTCAAAAAAACCAACAGAAGTTAGAATGGGTAAAGGAAAAGGAAATGTTGAATATTATGCCTGCAGAGTGAAACCAGGAAGAATTATTTTTGAAGTTGATGGAGTTACAGAAGAAACAGCAAGAATAGCGCTGTATAAGGCATCAGCGAAATTACCAATTAAAACAAAGTTTATTAAGAGATAAAAATGGCTAAAAATAAAAAAGAAGATAAAAAACTAACTGGAGAACAAGCTGTTAAAAAAATCCAAACTTTAAAAAAGGATTTATTTAATATAAGGTTCAAAAAAATAAATGGACAAGTAGAAAATCCTGCTCTGTACAATGAAATTAAGAAAAGTATCGCTAGATTATACACAACAATAAACGCAAAGGTCCCAAAATGAGTAAAAGAGTACTGAAAGGCAAAGTAGTAAGTTCTAAAAGCGATAAAACAATTGTTGTGGCAGTTGTAAGAAAATTTCAACATCCTTTTTTTGGTAAAGTAATATCCAGAACGAAAAAATACCATGCCCACGATGAAAAAAATAAATTTAAAGAAGGAGACCAAGTTCAAATTACTGAATGTGCTCCTATCTCTAAGAAAAAAACCTGGGAGGTGATGGAAAAATGATCCAAAATCATACCGAACTAACTGTTGCTGATAATACAGGTGCAAAAAGAGTCGAATGTATAAAAGTCCTTGGCGGATCAAAAAGAAGATATGCTGGTGTAGGTGATTTAATTGTAATTACAGTTAAAGATGCAATTCCAAAAGGTAAAGTTAAAAAAGGTGGCGTACATAGAGCTGTTGTTGTTAGAACCAGAAAAGAAATTTTTAGAGATGATGGTTCAAAAATTCAATTTGATCATAACGCAGTAGTCTTAACTGATGAAAAAGGAGAACCAATGGGAACGAGAATATTTGGACCTGTTACACGAGAACTAAGAGCAGCGGGTCACACAAAGATAATATCATTAGCTCCGGAGGTTATTTAATATGATAATTAAAAAGGGAAACCAGGTAAAAGTAATAACAGGTAAAGACAAAGGTAAGACTGGCGAAGTAATAGAAATTAATAGAAAAATGAATACAATTAAAGTTAAGTCAATTAACTTAGTCAAAAAACACACAAAACCAACCAAAGAAAACAAGGGTGGAATTATATCGAAAGAAAGTTTTATACACTACTCTAACGTTAAAAACTTAGAAACTAAAAAGAGCGTAAAATAATAGACATATGATACCCAGATTAAAAACCACATATGAAAAAGAAATTTTGCCAAGATTGTTGACAAAATTAAAATTTTCAAACAAACATCAGGTTCCCAAAATTACTAAAGTAGTTCTGAATATCGGGCTCGGCGAAGACGCTACAGACGCAAAAAAAATTAAATCTTGCCAAGACGAGCTATCTTCAATAGTTGGTCAAAAAGCAATTGTTACCAAATTTAGAAAATCAATAGCAAATTTTAAAACAAGAAAAGGTTTTCCAGCAGGCGTCAAGGTGACTTTACGATCATCAAAAATGTATGAATTTATTGATAGGTTGGTGAATATAGCACTTCCAAGAATAAAAGATTTTAGAGGATTAAGCTCCAATGGAGTTGATAAATTTGGAAATTACAGCTTCGGAATTAAAGAACATCTTATTTTTCCTGAAATAAATTTTGACAAAGTTGTTAAAATCAGAGGTATGGATATTACCCTTGTAACCACAAGTAAAACTAAAGAGGGAACAGTTGAACTTTTAAAAGAGTTTAATTTTCCCATAAACAAAACAATAAAGAATTAAATTATGGCAAAAACTAGCGCAATACAAAAAAATTTAAAAAGAATTAAGTTAGCTAAAAAATTTTCAAAAAAAAGAGCGGCCTTAAAAAAAATTATTATGGATAAAAAATTACCATTAGCAGATAGATTTGCAGCCCAACTAAAACTCAACAAACTACCAAAAAATTCTGCAAAAATAAGAGTAGTAAATAGGTGTGAGATTACAGGTAGGCCTCACGGCGTTTACAGAAAATTAAAAATGTCAAGAATAGCTCTAAGAGAAATGGCATCATCTGGAAAAATTCCAGGCATGACGAAATCGAGCTGGTAAAGGAAAAAAATATGACTTTGATGGACCCTATAGGAGATATGTTTACAAGAATAAGAAATGGTCAATTAAGACTTTTAACAAAGGTAGAAATGCCTTCTTCGAACTTTAGATTAAAAGTTTTAGAAGTTTTAAAAAATGAAGGTTTTATTTCCAGTTATCACATAGAAAAAAAAGATAATAATAAAGTTTCGTTAATTGTAGATTTAAAATATTACGAGGGAATAGCGGTTATAAAAGAAATCAAAAGGGTTTCTAAACCAGGAAGAAGGGTTTTTTCAAGAGCTGATAGTATACCTCGAATTCAAAATGGTTTAGGTCTAGCGATCATATCAACAAATAAAGGTGTAATGTCTGACATTGAAGCTAGAAAAAATAATGTTGGTGGAGAAATTATCTGTAGAGTATTTTAATGTCTAAAATTGGAAAAAAAAACATAACCATCCCAAAAGATTCATCAGTTAAATCTGAAAATGGTTTAATAACAATAACAGGTCCAAAGGGTTCCAAACAACTCACGATAAATGATAAGATATTTTCTACTAAAATTAACGAAAAAAATGAATTTAATATCATGCCCCTGGAAACAAAAAATTTAGACAAAAAAACATCAATAATGTGGGGAACTTACAGAAGCTTAATTAACAATGCTGTGCTAGGCGTAAGTACCGGTCATACTAAAATACTAGATATAACTGGAGTAGGTTTTAGAGCTAACTTAAAAGGTGAGGTTCTAAACTTACAATTAGGATTCAGTCATGACATCAACTTTACAATTCCAAAAGAAGTGAAGGTTACAGTTGAAAAACAAATTATTATAACAATTACAGGTGTTGACAAAGAACTAGTCTCAAAAGTTGCTGCTGATATTAAAACTTTTAAGCCTGTTGAACCATATAAAGGAAAAGGAATAAAAGAAAGAGGTCAATTCGTTCTTAGAAAAGAAGGTAAGAAAAAATAATATGAAAAAAATTATTAATTCGAAAAAAAGAAGCCTTAGAAACAGAAATAAACTTAGAAGTGTGTCTGTTAATAGATACAGAATATCAGTGTTTAAATCCTTAAAAAATATCTCAGCTCAAATTATAGATGACAAAGATAGAAAAACACTTGTGTCAGTCTCATCTATTGAAAAAGAAATTAAAGCAAATAAAAAGAAAAAAGTTGAAACCTCAGCATTATTAGGTGAAATATTAGCAAAAAGAGCTGCAGAAAAAAAAATAATCAAGGTATATTTTGATCGTGGTCCATATAAATACCATGGCCGAATTAAAATCTTTGCAGATTCTCTGCGAAAAAATGGAATGGAGTTTTAAATGGCTGTATGGCAAAAAAAACAAAGTGAATACAAAGAACGTCTGGTTGGAATAAATAGAATTACAAAAGTTGTTAAAGGAGGTAGAAGGTTTGGTTTTGCTGCTTTAGTTGTTGTTGGCAATGAAAAAGGTTCAATTGGTATTGGTCAAGGTAAATCAAAACAAGTTCCTGATGCAATTAAAAAAGCAACACAGGACGCTACAAGAAATTTAGTAAAAATTTCACTTAAAGACGGAAGAACTCTACATCACGACGTAAGAGGTAGAAATGGTTCAGGAAAAGTTTTATTAAGATCTGCTCCGGCTGGCACAGGGATTATTGCTGGCGGACCTATACGGGCTGTTTGCGATGTACTTGGTATACAAGATGTGGTTGCTAAGTCACTTGGATCTGCAAACCCACATAATATGGTTAAGGCTTCTGTTAACGCTTTGTTGGCTCAACGTTCACCCAAACTACTATCCGCAATGCGTGGAAAAAAAATATCTGAAATAATCTCTAAAAGAGAAAATACAAAATGAAATTAAACACTCTTGTAAAAACTAATGTTAAAAAAATTAGGCCCGGACGCGGAATTGGCTCTGGAAAAGGTAAAACAGGCGGACGCGGAATTAAAGGACAAAAATCAAGATCAGGTGTTGCAATAAATGCTTTCGAAGGAGGGCAAACTCCTTTGTACAGAAGACTACCAAAAAGAGGTTTTAAATCCTTAGCCGTAAACAATACAGCTATTATAAATCTTTCTCATTTACAAAAATTTCATGACAATAAAAAAATTGATCTAAACGCACCAGTTGATTTAAAAATTTTACAGGATAAAAAAATAATTAATAAAAAATATCTAAAATTAAAAATCCTTGGAGATGGTGATGTAAAGATAAAAATTAGCCTAACTGCAAATTTTGCCTCTAAACAAGCGCAAGCTAAAATAGAAAAAGCAGGTGGAAAACTTAATGTTATTAAAAAAAAACAAGCTCATCCTAAAACAAAAAAAGCGGATGAGATTCCGGATATTCTTAAAAAATAGAAAACTCAATGTCTAACGAAAATATTAATCAAGGTGCTTTTGCAAAAGCTAACGACCTTAAGAGCAGAATTTTTTTTACAATAGGTATTTTGATTGTTTACAGGCTAGGAACATATGTGCCTCTAGCTGGTATTGATCCGCAAGCTTTAAATCAGATAATGGGAGAGTCTCAAAAAGGTTTACTCGGAATGTTCAATGTATTTTCTGGTGGGGCTGTCACACGTATGGCAATCTTTGCCCTCGGTATAATGCCCTACATTTCAGCTTCAATCATTATTCAATTATTAACAGGTGTATCTGATTATTTTAAAAATTTAAAAGAACAAGGAGAAACAGGCAGAAAACAAATCACGCAACTAACTAGATATGGAACTGTATTTATAGCTATTTTACAAGGTTATGGGGTTTCTGTCGGATTAGAGAATGCCGGCTCACTTGTTTTAGATCCAGGTCTATCATTTAGATTAGTAACAACTATTTCTTTAGTCGCCGGTACTACTTTTTTAATGTGGTTAGGAGAGCAAATCACATTAAGAGGCGTTGGCAATGGAATATCTTTAATAATTTTTTCTGGTATTGTTGCTGAGATTCCTAGAGCTTTAGCTTCAACATTTGAATTAGGTAGGACAGGTGCCTTATCAGCTACCCTTATTATAATTATTTTTATATTAGTTATCTTTACTGTTTTATTCATAGTGTTTTTTGAAAGAGCAATGAGAAAAATATTAATAAATTATCCAAAAAGACAAATGGGAAATAAAGTATACGGAGGTGAATCTTCCCACCTACCACTGAAAATAAATACAGCAGGTGTGATACCCGCAATTTTTGCTTCGGCACTGTTATTACTTCCAGTAACATTATCTAATTTTGGGTTTTCAGAATCAGAAATGTTTTTAAATATTTCTTCAATGTTCACTCAGGGACAACCACTTTATATGTTACTTTATGCTTCTGGAATTATTTTCTTTTCTTTTTTTTACACTTCAATTGTGTTTAACCCCAAAGAGACTGCTGAAAATTTAAGAAAATATGGTGGTTATATTCCAGGCATTAGACCAGGAGAGAGATCAGCAGAATACATAGAAACAATTTTAACAAGATTAACTACAATCGGAGCTATTTATTTGACGTTTGTTTGTTTAATGCCAGAATTTTTAATTTCAAAATATCCAATACCATTTTACCTAGGTGGCACATCAATTCTAATCGTTGTTGTTGTTGCTATGGATACTGTTACGCAAGTGCAAACTAGGTTAATGAGTTCACAATATGAGTCATTAATAAAAAAAACAAAATTTGGCAAGTAAAAAACAAATATGAATCTTATTATATTTGGACCACCGGGAGCAGGTAAAGGAACACAATCAGACTTTATTGTTAAAAAACTTAATCTTTTTAAGCTTTCCACTGGAGATTTATTACGAGAAGAAATAAAAAAAAAAACTACTTTAGGAACAGAAATAACCTCTGTAGTTAATTCTGGTTCTCTTGTATCTGATAAAATTATTAACAATTTAATTGAAAATATTGTTTCGAATAAGAATTATAAAAACAGAATTATCTTTGATGGATATCCAAGAAACATATCTCAAGCAGAAAAATTAAATATTATTCTTCAAAAATATAGTCAAAAAGTTCACCATGTTATAAGGTTAAAAGTTTCCCTAGATGTAATTAAAAAAAGAATTACAGGCAGAATAGTTTGCGCCATATGTGGAAATACCTATAATGAATTTTTTAATATGCCTTCTTTAGACTCTGCGTGTTGTAAAAAGGAGATGTTAAAAAAAAGAGACGATGACAATATTGATGTAGCCATAAAGAGATATAAAACTTATGAAGAATCTACTGAGCCAGTTTTAGATTTTTACAATAAAATGAATTTAGTTAAAGATATAAATGGTGAGGCAAATATTGACGTTATTTACAGCGAAATAAGTAGTTTTTTAAACGTTATAGAGGGTTGACTTTATACAATAACGCCATATAACTACGATTTTAAAACGCATACCTAATAAACTATGGCCCGAATAGCCGGAATTAACATTCCTCCCAATAAAATTATAAGCATAGGATTAACCTATATTCATGGAATTGGACTTCATTCATCTAAACAGATTTGTGATAAACTTACTATTCCTCGTGACGTAAGAGTAAATAACCTAACAGAAGAACAAGTTCTTAAAATAACAGAATACATTAATACAAATCATAAAGTTGAAGGAGATTTAAGAAGAGAAATTTCTCTCAATATTAAAAGATTAGTTGATTTAGTCACATACAGAGGAACTCGTCATAAAAAAAAATTACCTGTAAGAGGACAAAGAACACACAGCAATGCCAGAACAAGAAAAGGAAAAGCTGTAGCAATTGCTGGAAAAAAACTTACACCTCTAAAAAAATAAATAGTTTATGAATAAAAAAATCGTAGAAAAGAAAGAAGATAAAATCGTAAAACCAGAAACAATAAATGCAGAAAAAACTTCTGCAAAATCTACGTTTAAAAAAAAAAAAAAAATTAAAAGAAATATTACTTCTGGTATTGCTTACGTTTATTCAACATTTAATAATACAATAATTTCGATAGCCGATGAAAGTGGAAATGTTATTGCTTGGTCCTCTGCTGGTGCAAAAGGTTTCAAAGGTTCTAGGAAATCAACACCTTATGCGGCTCAAGTTGCAGCTGACGATGCAGGTGGAAAAGCTTATGAGCAGGGATTACGAACTTTAGTAGTAGAAGTAAAAGGCCCAGGTTCTGGAAGAGAAACTGCACTTAGAGCATTTCAATCAAAAGGATTTAAAATTACATCAATTAAAGACACAACGCCTATGCCTCACAACGGCACAAGGCCACCTAAAAGAAGGAGAGTATAACAATGCAAGCCGTAAACAATATTATTGACAAAAACTGGAAAGCATTAACAAAGCCAAATAGACTTGAGATAAGTAGTAATGAAGATAAATCAACAGCAAGTGTTGTTGCCGAACCCTTGGAAAAAGGTTTTGGCCAAACAATTGGGAACGCTTTAAGAAGAATACTTCTTTCCTCAATTCAAGGTGCTGCTGTAACGGCGGTACAAATAGATGGTGTTCTTCATGAGTTTTCTTCAATTAAAGGCGTTAGAGAAGATGTTACAGATATAGTACTTAACGTTAAAAACCTAGCTATCAAATCTTCAGTTAACGCACCTAAAAAAATTATACTGGACGTAAAAGGACCTAAAGAAGTAAAAGCTAAAGACATAACACTACCTCCCGAAATAGAAATTTTAAATCCGGAACAAGTTATTTGTAATTTAGACGAAAAAACTAATTTCCACATGGAACTAATAGTTAATACAGGAAAAGGATACGTGCCGTCGACAAAGAATAAAGGAGAAGATAGCCCATTAGGCTTGATTGCCGTAGACTCTTTATTCAGTCCTGTAAAAAAAGTTTCTTATACAGTTGAAAATACAAGAGCTGGCAGTGCTTTAGATTATGACAAACTAGCAATGAACATTGAAACTAATGGAACTATTAATGCTGAAGATGCTATTGCTTATGCAGCAAGAATTTTTCAAGATCAGCTTTCAATGTTTGTAAATTTTGAAGATCCACAAGAAATTGTGAAAGAAGTTAAATCCTCTGAGCCTGAATTTAATAAAAACTTACTGAAGAGAGTTGAAGAATTAGAACTTTCTGTTAGATCCATGAATTGCTTAAAAAATGATAATATTATCTATATAGGTGACTTAGTTCAAAAAACTGAACCAGAAATGTTGAGAACACCCAATTTTGGAAGAAAATCTCTCAATGAAATTAAAGAGGTTTTAAGCACTATGTCTTTATATCTAGGTATGGAAATTCCAAATTGGCCACCAGACAATATAGCTGAAATGTCAAAAAAATTAGAGGAAAATAACTACTAAACAATGAGACACGGTATAGGACATAGAAAGTTAAATAGGACAGCTGAACACAGAAAAGCACTATTCCAAAATATGCTTAATTCGTTAATTAAGTATGAACAAATAACAACAACATTGCCTAAAGCAAAAGAATTAAAACCACTAATTGACAAGGTTATTACCATAGGGAAAAAAAATAATTTAAGTAACAAAAAAAGATTATTTTCAAAACTACAAGACAGAAATTCAGTAGTAAAAGTTTTTGAAATTTTATCAGCTAGATATGTGAAAAGACAAGGTGGCTACTCTAGAGTCCTAAAAGCTGGTTTTAGATATGGCGATGATGCTCCAATGGCTATTATTGAACTTGTCGACAGAAATGTAGATGCAAAAAAAGTAGATAAGCCAAAAAAAACTGAAACTAAAGAAAAAGACACAACATCAGTTGCGGCCACTAAATAACTTTCATAATATCTCTCTACTATGATCAAAAAGTTTGAGGTAGAAAAAGATTTCAATAACACTCGTTTTGACCGTTGGTTTAAAAATAAAGTAATAGACATACCACAAGGTTTAATTGAAAAAATTATTAGAAAAAACCAGGTAAAAGTTAATGGTAAAAAAACTAAAAGTTCTTATCGTGTTCAAGAAAAGGATATTATAGAATTTTATAACTTTGAAAAAATAAAAAAAACTGAAAAAAATTTAATTACTCAATATATTCCATCTAATGTAGAAAAAAATAAATATGATGATTTTATTATAGAAAATAATGAAAATTTTATTGTTATAAATAAACCTGCTGGCATTGCAGTTCAGTCTGGTACAAAATCTTTTAAAAATATCGTTGATACATTGAGGAAAACAAAATATTTTGAAGATGGTAAACCTTTTATAGTTCATCGACTTGACAAAGAAACTTCTGGTATTTTAATAGTTGCAAAAACTAGAGAATACGCACAATTGTTTACATCTTTATTTCGTATAAGAAAAATTCATAAAACTTACTTAGCGGTGGTGTATGGAGAAGTTTCTAAAGAAGTAAAAATTCTAGAAGATGATTTAGTTTTATATGAAAAAGATAGAAAAATTATACAAAAGGCAACTTCATATATTAAAATTTTAAAATCTAGTTCTGAGTATTCATTACTAGAGTTAAGACCTATTACTGGAAGAAAACATCAATTAAGAAAACAATTATACAACATAGGTAATTCTATAATAGGTGACGATAAATATTATGTAAAACGAGGTAAAGATTTTATCAAAAGTAAAAATTTAATGTTACATGCTTATGAAATAAAATTTATGATTAATAATGTAAAATATAATTTTAAAGCAGATTTCAATAATGAGTTTAAAGAATTTATTGTTAAAAAAAATTTAAATATTCTCTAATATTGATTCCGCACATTGGGTCGTGTTTGCTGTACCTTTAAGGTCTTGTGTTCTATTTTCATCTTTTACTAAAGTTTTTTCTATAGCATCCATTATATTTGCAGCAGCCTTTTTTTCTCCCAGATAGTCTAACATCATTGCACCGGACCATATTTGACCAATAGGGTTAGCAATTCCCTTACCTGCAATATCAGGTGCAGAGCCGTGCACTGGTTCAAAGAGCGAAGGAAATTTTTTTTCAGGATTTATATTTGCTGAAGGAGCTATGCCAATAGTGCCAGTGCAAGCTGGTCCTAAATCAGATAAAATGTCACCAAATAAATTTGAAGCGACTACTACATCAAAAACCTCAGGTGAAAGAACAAATCTTGCTGTTAGTATATCTATATGAAATTGATCTGTCTTTATATCTGGGTAATTTTTCTTCGTTCTTTCAAAACATTCATCCCAAAAAGGCATAGTTATAGCTATCCCATTGGACTTAGTTGCATTAGTAACTCTTTTTCTTTTTCTATTTTTTGCAAGTTCAAAAGCAAATTTTTGAATTCTATCTACTCCAGTTCTTGTCATTATAGTTTCCTGAATAACTATTTCTCTTTCGGTATCTTTAAACATTCTTCCCCCTACAGAAGAATATTCGCCTTCAGTATTTTCTCTAACAACTAAAAAATCTATATCGCCTGGTTTTTTTCCAACTAATGGGCATGGCACACCAGGCATTAATTTAACTGGTCTTAAGTTGACGTATTGATCAAATTCTCTTCTAAAAGTTATAATTGAACCCCATAAAGAAATATGATCCGGTACTTTGTCTGGCATTCCTACGGCTCCAAAAAAAATTGCATCATGCTTTCCAATCTGCTCTTTCCAGTCATCGGGTAACATTTTGCCATGTTTTTCAAAATATTCACATGATGAAAAATCAAATTCATCAAATTGAATCTCAAAATTATGTTTTTTTCCAATTTCTTTTATAATTTTTAAGGAAGGTGGAACAATTTCTAAACCAATGCCATCACCAGCAATTGAGGCTATTTTATATTTTTTCATTTAATAGATTTATAAAGCCATGCTCTTTTATCAACATAATCAGAAAAAACTTTTATAGTAAGCTCAGTTGGTAAAATAAAAATAGAACGTTTATCTTTTTTATTTCTTATTGTTTTAAAATAATTCTTTTTGACCGCTTGATCTATGTAGGTATTTGAAGTTAAATAAGAGCGTTCTGAATATTTTATTAATTGGTTCTTCGTAATTGTTTCATTCTTAAGATAGGCAATCATAACCTTATGAAGCATAAGCCAATGTGCTGGGTTAATTGAAAACCAATCAAGAACATCATTTTTAGCTTTATCTGTAAAATCCTTAAGAGAAATTTCTGCTAATTTTATAGTTTTTAAAACTTTTGGAGGAATTCTACCTATCATATAATTTTCAAAATTCTATTGAAAATAAAAAAATATAGCAATGTTTAATTTTATGATTGTGATGACAGTTCTTTGTAAATATTATTAACTCTATAGATTTCATCTGCAGTATTAAAATAGCATTCATATTCAATTTCATCAGGTGTTACATCACAATGGTAGTGGCCAGCTTCTTGTTTGTCCTTGTAAGAATGAAAATGTGTATGTTCGGAAGATTCTCTTAAATTCATATTCCCTCCCGTTGGATCACCAGTCCATAAGACAGAGTAACATTGGAGTTCAGAGCCAACAGGTTGGTAAAATTGGAGGAAATCTTTTACGCATTTCATTAATTTTGAATCGTAATACTCATGTTTTATATCTGCGTAATCTGGCTGAACATGGGATTTGATTTTTCCTTTCAATACTCTAAATACACCAGCTAAGCCTAAATGATCATTACCTTTTAAATCTAAATTTTCTAATAAAGCAGCTCTTATTGCTTGGGTTAAAGAACCCTGTTCTCCAGATCTACCTTTAATTAAAATTTTAATTACCTTGCCTTGCTTACCATCTGTGTAAAAGATGTTACCAAGCCCGCCATGCTTTCTATCGGTATAATCTTTGGCTACACATTCTTTATTTTTTCCTACCATAGCAATAACTGACTTAGATTCTTCTGTTATAAAGTTGTCGTTAATAACTAGCTCACCGCAGTGTCCATCTAAGCAAGACATAGCGCCAGATCCAGCTCCAAAGGCATACGATTGTTCTGAACCAATTAACTTAGCAACTTCTTTAAAATCGAATTCCGCTCCAATATACTTTTTGTCATGCATATATGGCTCACCACCAACATCAGTAATTTTTTGATTTCCAGACATTCCTTCAGCAGGACAATTCCAATCCTTCAAGTTAGGGCAGTCTACTACGGAAACTGTTACTTCTTTAAAATTGTTAGAAAGGCCTTTTTGTAAAGCTTTACTTATCTCGTCTAAAGATATTTTTTTAAAACTTGCTTTTTCAATTGTTAATTTCATATGTTTATTATTTATTTTTTAATATTAGTATTGTCCAGTTAAATTTTTATTTTCTTACCAGATTTTGAACTTCTTAAAATTGCATCTAATATTTTAAGAGAGATTAACCCATCATTTCCATTAATTTTGGGTTTAGTTTTTTTTCGAACAATATCACATAAGTGATCTATTTGATTAACCAATGTATATTTACTTGATTTTGTACCTTCGTCTTTATAGAATATTTTTTTCCACCAACTTCTTTCTTTCTTATTGTACCAATGTTTTAAATTAGGAAATTGAACAGAACCTTTTGTGCCACCTATATAATAAGATGATTGACTAGTGGCTGGATAAGCTGGATTTTCTCCGGAAGTTAATTCGTAACTCCAAGGTGCAACAATTGTATCCGAGACATTCAATGTACATAAAGCTCCAGACTTAAAAACTAGATTTACAATTGCTGTATCTTCAACTTTATATTTTCTAATTGAGTTAGATGTCAGTGCTTGAACACAATTTACAGGTCCTAGAAGATAGCATATTAAATCTATATCATGAACCAAGTTTATCCCTAAAGGACCGCCACCTTTTTTTATTCTCCATTTTTCTTTGAAATAATCTTTGTGTTTGTAGACCCAACACATTACATTTGCTGAGACAATTTTACCTAACTGCCCTGATTCTATTTTTTTTTTTAACGATGTAACTATTGAATTATGTCTTCTATGGTAACCAATTAAAACATGAGTTTTATTTTTTAGTGAATTATTAATTATTTTTTTTGCAGATAAAATGTTGTCAGAAATAGGCTTTTCTAAAAGCACTGGAATTTTTGCTCTTAAAAATCTGGAAGTATGTTTTTCATGAAACTGGTTTGGTGTAGCAATAATAACAGCATCTGGTTTATTATTTTTTAATAGCTCCCCAGAAGTTTTATAAAAGGGGACTTTATATTTTTTGGCATGCGAACGAGAATCTTTATTAATATCTACTATTGAATGTAGAATTGCTTTATGAGAGCGTTCAATGGCATTAAGATGCTGACTTCCTATTAAACCAATTCCAACAACCGAAATTTTAATTTTTTTCATAAACGTATTAAAATTACAACTTTTGAATGTATTTTCAAATAATATTTACATTATTCATAGTAAATAATTGAATTTTAATATTATAAAATTAATAGATTATATATAAAAAATATATATAATAATTATACTTAAAATGATTAAAAAAGATTTAAAAGTAGCTGTTCTTGGGGCTGGCGCAATGGGATGCTTGTTTGGAGGTCTATTAGCCGAGAAGGGTCTTGATGTAGCTTTAATTGATGTTTGGAAAGAACATGTTGAAGCGATTAATAAAAATGGTTTAAAAATGGATGGACATGGTGGTGATAGATTTATTAAAATTAAAGCAACTGTAGATCCTAAAACATTAGATAAAGTTGATGCAATTATTATAATGTGTAAAGCTACTGCTTTAGAGCAAGCATTAATAAATTCAAAAAATATAATTGGTGATAAAACAGTTTTAATGTCATTTCAAAATGGCATTGGCCATGAAGCAATTATGCAAAAAATTGCTGGTAAAGAAAAAGTATTAGGCGGAACAACAACTCAAGCTGCAAACATTTTAGGACCAGGAAATATTAAAAACCATGCATCTTTACCATCTTGGATTGGTGAATATGAAGGTGGAATGAGTGATAGAGTTAATGATGTAGCAGAAACCTTTACTGCTTATGGATTAGAAACTATAGCCTCCGACAATGTTAAAAAAAGAAAGTGGATGAAGCTTTTTGCTTTGACGGCAATTGGTCCTTTGTCTGCTATGTTTGATATGAACCATACTGAACTTTATATAACAAATAAAAATCAAAGTTTTGCAAGAGATCTAGGAAAAAAAATAATTTTAGAAACCCGAAGTGTTGCCTTGGCAGATGGAGTTGATGTATCTGAAGATGAATGTCTTGAGATGTTTAATAAGATAGTTGATTCAAATCAAGCAAATAAATCATCTATGGCATTTGATATTTTATACAAAAGAAAAAGTGAAATAGATTTTATAAACGGAGCCGTATCTTTGATTGGTAAAAATCATGGTGTGCCAACACCCTTAAACGACATGTTATATAAAATGATACAAGTGAAAGAAGGTGTTTACACTTAATTTTTAAGATGCTTTCATCTTTTCATGACTCAAATTATATAATGAAAAATGTTAGCTAATTTATATTGAATAATAACTCAAAGAACTTTAGAATTCCCAAATGACCTCAAGACTTAAAGATAAGTTTGATAGACAAGGTTTCCTAGTTGTTAGAAACGTTTTAAATTTTAATTTGGATTTAAAACCTATCTTGAACGACATTGAATTTACAATGGATAGATTGGTGTATAAGTTTGTTCCAAAAAAAAAATGTGACACAGTACTTGAGTACGATTTTTGGAAAAAATACACCTGCTTATCAAAATTGAATATTAAAGATTTTGATCAGTATTTTAATATTAGACCTCCTAAAGAAAATTTAAAAAAGGATAGTGATTTTTTTGCCTCTCAATCAGTCTGGAACTTAATTAGGAATAGTCATATCTTAGATGTAATCGAAAAACTAATTGGATCAGAAATAAATTCAAACCCTGTACAAAATTCCAGAATTAAGCAACCTGAAAAATTTTTAAAAAAAAAAACTATATATGACGGCTTAAGCGGAAGAACTCCTTGGCATCAAGACGCTGGTGTTCTAAGTTTAAGAGGACAAAAATACACGGATTTAATCACATGTTGGATTCCTTTTACTAAAACTACTAAAAAAAATGGGTGCATGATTACAGTTCCAGGCTTACAGAAAAAAGGTTTATTTAATCATGACGCTGATTCTAAAGGACAGGCACATATTAGAAACAGTGAGCTGTTAAATAAATTAAAAACTGTAGCTTTGGAGGCAAATCCTGGTGATATTGTTTTACTTAGCAAACATACAGTACATTGCTCATTACCAAATATTTCAAACAACTTTAGAATCAGTATGGATTTAAGATATCATAAATCTGGACAACCATCTGGCCGTGACCTGCTTCCTAATTTTTGTGTGAGAAGTAAAATTAAAAAAAATATTAAAATTTGTAATTTTAAACAATGGCTAGCTATTTGGGAAAAAGCTAAACAAAGATGTCTTCCAAAAAAGTATACTTTTAAATATCAGACACCGACATTCAAAGGAAAGAAAAGAGATTTAGTAAATCTTATATAATGAAATCAGTCACAAAGAGAATCTATTTAATAGATTTCTCACTTGCAGTATTCGCATATATCCTCTTTGTTGTTTTTGATACTTTTAACAAAAAACTTACAGGCTCTTATCATGTTTCACAGATTATATTTGTAAATTCAATTTCAGCTCTTTTGCCAATATTTCTTTTTACTCAAATGAGAAATGGATGGGTAAAATTAAAAAAAGCACATATAAAAATTCACTTCTTACGTACTGCATTTATATTTTTGGCAATGTTAGCTTTTATAACAAGCTTACGTCATTTACCTCTTGTCATTATATATAGCGTTGCATTTACACAGCCCTTGCTTCTCACGATAGGTGCAAATTTATTTTTAGGAGAAAAAGTCGGCTGGAGAAGATATACAGCTATTATTATCGGTTTTATTGGTGTTATGATTTCTTTAGATCCATTTAATGAACCTTTAAATAAATATATTCTTTTAGCCTTTTTAGCACCGCTATTCGTATCTATTAGTTGGTTAATAGTAAAAAAACACGGCCAAATAGAAAATGTTTATTCATTTTTAATATATGGAAAATTTTTTTTACTAATTTTTTCTGGGGTTTTTCTATTTAACCATTTTGTTCTAATGAGCCTAAATGATTTTGTTTTAAATTTTACAAGTGGCATAATTAGAGGAATTGCATTAATTTTTATTATTAATTCCGCAAGACATTTACCTTCATCTTTATTTGCACCAACACAATATATTCAAATTTTTGCAGGGGCTATTTTAGGATTCTTAATATTTGGAGATATTCCAACAATAAATAATTATATAGGAAATATGTTAATTATTGCAGCTGGCATTTATATTATTGCAAGAGAACTGACATTGTCAAAAAAAATTGTCTCTATTGCCGCTAGGCCAGCTACTATACCAACAGAGGCTAAAGAATAGTTAGTTCGAAATTTATTAACTGAAATTTAAAAATTAATATTTTTAATACTTTTAATATTTAGCATCCTAATATATTGAGAAATATAATGCATAACAGTAAGATGGCAATCTTCAACAATCCCAAAATTATTTGTTGGAAAGTTTATATTATAATTTGATAATTTCTTTATTTTACCACCATTAAAACCTGTGAAAGAAATAGTTTTAATTTTTTTTACTTTTGCTTCGTGTGCACACTCTAGTATATTTTTACTTGAACCAGATACTGAAAACAAAAGTAAGATATCATTTGTATTTGCGTATCTTTCAAGTTGATATGAAAAAACTTTATCATAAGAAATGTCATTAGCTATTGCCGTTATCAAGGCCGTGTTTGAATTTAGTGAAATGCTTTTTATATTTAATTTTGTGTTTGTACATGATCCTTTTGAAAAATCACATGTTAAATGCTCAGCAGTTGTCGCAGAACCTCCATTTCCACAAGAAAATATTTTTTTATTCATTTTAATTGCCTTAAGTATTATTTTAATAATTTCGTTCAATTTTTTTTTATCTACTTGCCTTAGCAAGTTATGTTTTAAGTTGATATAATCGTTAAAATATTCAGTAGAATTTAAATACTTTTTTTTTGGAAATTTATTTTTTATCATTACATTTATAATATATTATTTATATATTCACTATATAAAGCAAATATGAATTTTATAAATAAAAAAAAACCAACTTGTGTGATAGCTTTTATGGGAGTTGATGGATCTGGAAAATCAACTATAATTGATAAGCTGAGCAGGAGTCTTTCGGGAAAATATGCTAAAATAAGATACCTTCATTTAAGACCTTACCTTTTTTTAACTGATAAAAGAATTGTTGTTAAAAATCCACATAACATAATCAAAACTCCATCAAAAATTGCTAGTTTATTTAAAATATTGTCATGGTTAATTATTTATAGGCTATTTTTTTTAACTAACCTGAAAAAAAAAAATCAACTTATTGTCTTCGATAGATACGCACATGACCTAACGATTGATCCTATTAGGTACAATTTTAATCTTCCAAAAAAAATAACTAGATATATATTGAATTTATTTCCAGAACCTGCCTGTGGATAATTCTCACAGCTGCTGTTACTAAAATTGAGCAAAGAAAAAAAGAGCTTTCCTCAAAAGAATTAAAGAGACAAATGAAATTATACATTAATTTTTCTAGGACTAAAAAAAATTCTTTTATTATTAATACAAACAAAACTATCTCAAAAAATCTTAAGTTAATTATAAAGAGAATTACTATTAATTAGATGTTGATTCTGATTATGTAAAAAAGAGTTAACATTATTATTTCTATATATCGAACTAATTATTTTAATTAAGAAAAAATTTGCTATTATAAATTTATGAATGAGTCTTATAATTTAGAAAGTATCTTGAATGCAATTGAAGATATACACTCAAAGCCTAAAAAAAAATTAAGTATCGATAAAATAGAACACCCAGAAATAATTAAAAATAATTACAAGACAAATGATGATGTTTCTCCAGCTACAGAAAAAATAATTTCAGAAGCTGAAAAATATTTTAAAAATTTTCAAAATAAAGTATCTGAACCCACTAATTTCACAGAGGATGTTTTAATTTTAGATAAAGAATATAACGAACAAAACTTAGATGTTATTAATTTAGAAAAAATTAACCTTGATTTAAATCTTAAAATTAATGATTTAAAGGAACAAATTGAACATTTAAAAATAGATAGCAGGGTAGGTGATGTCAATAATAAAGATGATAATAAAAATTATCTCACTGATAAAGAACATTTTATTAATAAAAATGATTTTACAGCAAATAATATAAATGACCCAGGAACAAATAAAGAAAGTTTTGTAGGTGAAAAAGAAAGTGATCTATCAGAAGATATAATTAAAACATTAAAAGATCAAAATTCTTTAATAAAAAATTTTGAAAAAAATGAAAAAAATTTCCTTCTTAAAATTGTAGATTTGGAACAAGATATAACTTTATTAAATAATACAAAAAAAAATATTTCACAAAATACCATTTTGGTTAATAGCGATGATGAACAAAAAAAATTAATATCCAAAATTGAAAGCCAATTAATTTTTTACAGAGAAAATTATGAAAGATTAATCATTGAAAATAATGATGTTAAAAAAAAACTATCAAATTCAAAGAATCAAATAATTGTTTTTGAGGAAAATATAAAAGAACTCCAAGATGCAATTGTAAATCTTAACAATATTATGTCAAAAAATTCAATTATTAAGCTTAATGATTCACATCCAAAAGATTCTTCAGTTCTTATTCTTACAGAGGAAAATTCTGAAACTCCAAAACTTTCAACAATTCCTAGTGTTTTTAATAAAGACAATAACTAAATTCACAACTCGAATTTTTAACTCCCCATTCAAGTAATTCTTTTAAATCGTCATTTTTCTAAGGTGCGACATCTAGTGATATTGATAATCATTATCAATGCGAATAGTTATCGTTATCATTAATATTAACATAAATAAGAGGAAAAAATGAAAAAAATAACACTATTAGCTACGATATTAACATTTTGCATAACTTCTTTGTTTGCAAACGAAGTTAATGTTTTTAGCGCAAGACACTACGATTCAGACATTCAACTTTACGAAAAATTTACTGCTAAAACTGGAATTAAAGTAAACGTTATTTCCGGTAAAGATAAAGCTCTTCAAAAAAGAATAATTGAAGAAGGAACTGATTCAAAAGCTGACTTATATATTACTGCAGACGCAGGTAGATTGGGTGCATTTGATGCGGCGGGCATGTTTCAAAATTCAATGTCTTCAAAAATAAAAGCTGCTGTTCCATCTAATCTAAGATCTAGGAACTGGACTGGGATAGCCAAAAGAGCAAGAATTATTTATTATTCACCTGAGAGAGTTAATGCAAATGATCTTAAAGGAATGAGGTATGAAGATCTTGCTGATCCTAAATGGAATGGTAGAGTTGTAATTAGAAAATCAAATAACGTTTATAACCAATCTCTTGTTGCTTCATTAGTTCAAAATAATGGAAAAAAAGTTACAGCAAAATGGGCTAAAGGTATCGTGTCAAATATGGCTCGAGATTCAAAAGGAAATGATAGAGCTCAAATTCTAGCAGTTGCAGCAGGTGAAGCTGATTTAGCAGTAGCAAATACTTATTATTACGCATTGATGTTATCAGGTAGTAAAGGTGAAGAACAAAAAGCAGCAGCAAAAAAAGTTTTACCTTTCTTTCCAAATCAAGATGGTAGAGGAACTCACATGAACATTAGTGGTGGAGGTGTAGTTAAAACAGCCCCAAACAAAGCTAATGCCATAAAGCTACTTGAGTTTTTATTAACTAAAGAAGCCCAAGAACATATAGTTAATAATACTTTTGAATATCCAATTATTGATGGTGTAGAACCACATGAGTTGGTTCAAGCAATGGGCCTTGGTTTCAAACAAGACCTTAAAACAAAAGTAGCATCTTACGGAAAAAAACAAGCTGTTGCATTAGAAGTAATGTTAGCTGCAAAATGGAAATAAAGAGATTTCATTCAGTTTGTTTTTTAAAAAGAGAAATGAGAAAAGATTTATTTATTGTTGATATAAATAATTCTACTGATGAATTTAGTTATTTGTCATCGCAATTGACAAATTTTTATTTTTCATCAGAGTGTAAAAAAATCGACACTAATAAATGGAAGAAAATAAATTAATTTTTTTCCTAAATGCCCATAATTACTTTTAATGATTTGCCCCATTAAATGTGTTATGGGCATACAATAAATGTTTTTTAAAAAATTTAATATTTGGTATTTAAGTTCTTTCATTATATCAATAATTGTAGCAATACCTATATTGACTGTTTTTAGTAGTTTTTTTGATCCTACTAGTAATTACACTACAATTTTAAAAGAAACTTTTCTTCAGGAATATATATTTAATTCTGTAGTGCTTTTAGTTGGTGTTTTAACATTAACTTTTTTAATTGGTGTTACATGTGCCTATTTAGTATCTTTTTATAATTTCCCAGGAGTTAATTTTTTTAAATGGTCTTTAATTTTATCGTTTGCAGTACCATCATACATTTATGCTTATTCTCTAACGGCTTTTTTTGAAAATTATGGCACTGCTTTTACAATTTTAAAAAATATATTTGGAGATTTTAATTATAATCTTTACATACCTAAATTTGACGGAATGATGGGTGCTATTTTGTCAATTTCATTCTCATTATTTGGTTATGTTTATGTTTTAACAAGAGCTTCCTTTCATTATCAATCACAAAACTTAATTGAACTTGGTAAAAACTTAGGATTTTCTAAAAAAAAATCCTTTCTTAATATAATTTTACCTTCTGCAAGACCGGCTGTTGTTGCTGGACTTTCTCTGGTGGCTATGGAAACCTTATCAGATTTTGGTTCAGTTTCCTTTTTTGGTATTTCAACATTAACAACCGCAATTTATAATGCATGGATTTCATTTGATGATCTTAACCTTGCAAATAGACTTTCTTTTTATTTATTAATTTTTATTCTTGGATTGTTTCTTCTTGAAAATTTTTCACGAAAAAAAGCTCAATATCACTCTCCTATTAAAAGTGGAATTAAAAAAAAAAAACCAATTAATTTAACTGGTCATAAATCATTTTTAGCATTTTCTTTTTGTGCTGTAGTTTTTTTTATTAGTTTTTTATTTCCAGTTTTACAAATGCTATATTGGACTATTAGCTTTCCAAAACATTTAGCAGATTTAAATTTAATTAAATTATTTTTAAATACAATGTGGTTGGTTTTTTTATCAAGTATCTTATTAATTTCATTAAGTTTTATTTCTAATTACAGCAATAGAGTAAACAGAAGTAATCTATTAAATATTTTAACAACTTTTTCTGTCTCTGGTTATGCCATACCTGGAATAATTTTAGCTGTCGCTTTCATTACTTTTATATCCTGGATTGACGATACCATTATTAGTTTTTTTGAAATTAGGACTATTAAATCTATTTTTATTGGTTCTATATTAGGTTTAATTTTAGTTTATTTTATTAGATTTTATTCATTAGCAAGTAATGGGATTAAATCTGGTTATTTGAAGATTAATTATTCTATTGATGAAAGTGCTTATCTTTTAGGGTACTCAAAACTTAAAACTTTTACTAATATTCACATTCCTTACTTAAAAAACTCAATTTTATTAGTAGGTATTTTGATATCTATTGAAATTATCAAGGAATTGCCAATAACATTAATAATGAGACCTTTTAATTTTGAAACATTTGCAACAACTGCCTACATCTTTGCGTCTCAAGATTTGCTCGAAGCAGCTGCCGCACCTTCTTTATTTCTTATTATTATTGCAAGTTTCTTTATTTTGATTACATCTAGACATATTCTTAAAGATTAAAATTATGAGTAAAAACTTTTTAGAGATAGATAACGTTACTTTTACTGCAAGTACTAAAAATAAAATAAACAACGTTTCTTTACACATCGAGAATGAAGGAGATATAATTTGTTTGCTGGGTCCATCTGGAATAGGTAAAACTACAATATTAAGAACTATTGCAGGTCTGGAACGAATAGAGTCAGGAAAAATTATTTTAAATAACAATGTATTATCATCTAAAGATAAACATGTTGAACCTGAGAATAGAAATATATCTTTAGCATTTCAAGATAATTCTTTATTTCCTCACTACAGTATCATTCAAAATATAAAATTTGGAGCTGAAAGAAAAAATAATAAGAAAAAAACTTTAGCTATTAGCGAAGTCATTAAATTTTTACATTTAGATCATGTTGTAAATAAATTTCCTCACCAGGTTAGCTCTGGAGAAGCACAAAGAGCGTCACTCGCAAGATCTTTGTTGTCGAGTCCAGAATTATTATTGTTGGACGAGCCACTTTCTAATGTAGATCAAAATTTTAAAGAAGAAATTCAGGTGAAATTAAAAAAAATACTAACAGAACATAAAATCACTACTATAATTGTCACACATGACTCATATGAAGCATTCTATCTAGGTGCTAAGTGTGGGATTATTTTAGACGGACAACTCAAACAGTATGACGATCCGTATAATGTTTATCATTTTCCTAATTCAGTAGAAGTTGTAAATTTTTTAAATAGAGGCACTTTAATTCCAGCAAAAGTTACAGGTGAAAACACCTTAGAAAGTATTGATCTTGGTACAATTAAAGGTAATTTTATCAAACATTATCCTAAGGGATCAGATGTTAAGCTGTTAATACAACCTGAGGATTTAGAGCATGATGATGTAAGTAATCTTAAGTTGGAAGTAGTGGATAGACAATTTCGGGGTACTAATTTTATATACACACTTAAAACTCCAAGTAATTTAATGATTCCAGTATTTGTTCACTCGCATCATATTCATCAGCACGAAGTGGATGAAAAATTTGGAATTAAAAGACCAATTAATATTGATCATATAGTTTGTTTCTAATAGAAGCTAATAACATAATTATTTTTAACTTTTTTATATTGTTAAAATTATATTAAATTGTTTAAAAGCGCTCTTAGCTCAGTTGGATAGAGCATCGGTTTTCTAAACCGAGGGTCGATGGTTCGAATCCATCAGAGCGCACCAATTCTAGCAGGTAATGAAAAAAAAATTTCTTAAATTTTGTTCAGATCAAAAATTTCAACAAAATAAAAAACAGTTAGATGTCCTGGATTCACTCATTAAATTTCAGGACAATAATAGTATTTTTAAAAAAATATTATTTAAATTTTATAAATATGAAAAAAAATTAGGTTTTTATTTACACGGAGGTGTTGGAGTGGGAAAAACTATGATACTTAATTTTTTTTTTGACAATTTAAACATTCCCAAACAACGTAAACATTTTAATGAGTTTATGATTGAATTCCATGAATTTAGGCATAATTTTAAACACCACAAAAAAGACAGCTCGATTAATTCTTTTGTAAAAAACTTAAAACGTAAAGCTAATCTTATTTATCTGGATGAATTTCAAGTGACTAATATTGTAGATGCTATGATTTTAGGTAAGTTATTTGAAGCTCTTTTTAAAGAAAATATCCAAATTCTTATAAGTTCAAATATTAAAATAGATGATTTATACAGAGATGGACTACAAAGAGAACAATTCATCCCTTTTATTAATATAATAAAGATATTTTGTAAGGAATACGAGTTAATTGTAAATCAAGATTATAGAAAATCTGAAATTTCTAAATTAGAACGTTTTTTTTATCCAATTAGTGATGAGGTTTTTTTTCAAGCAAGTAGTATTTTTAGAGAAATTTCAAAAGGAAAAACTAATAAACCTAAAAATATTACTGTCAAAGGAAGAAATTTTGTTATCAAAAACTACTTTGAAGGTTTAGCTAGATTTAATTTTAATGATTTATGTGGCGTTCCAATTGGAGCTGAAGACTATATAAAAATTGCAAACAATTGTAATTTTATCCTTATAGATAACGTACCAGATTTTGGTGACGAAAATGTTGATAAACAACAAAGATTTATTACTCTTATTGATATTCTTTATGAAAAAAAAATTCCAATTATGGTTACTGCTAATTTTAATTATAAAAACTTTAATTCTTCAACAAAACTGAATAATTCATACAAAAGAACAATCAGTCGATTGTTTGAATTGACCTCTCCTAAATTTACAATTAATAAATAGACTATCTTCTAATTAAAAACCTATATTTAGTAATTAAGCATCTTTTCTTTCTATATGTAGTATAACTTATTTATACTTACGTTGATCCTTTTCAATAATTAAATTAAGCTAATATCAATATTTTGATCGGTCAAAATAGTTAAACAATAAAAAAAGGATATTTAAATATGTTTAAAACATTTAAAAATTTGATTTTAATTGGTTTTGCTTCACTTGTTCTTGTTGCATGTTCGCAGCAAGGTGGTGGTGGTAATTCAAAAAAATCAAAAACTTTAGAAAATACAAAAAAAGCTGGCTTTGTTAAATGTGGAGTTTCACAAGGTCTACCAGGATTTTCAAATGCAGATGCAGCTGGAAATTGGTCTGGTATTGACGTTGATGTATGTAGAGCAGTTGCTGCTGCCGTTTTAGGTGATGCAGATAAAGTTAAATACACACCGTTAAGTGCGAAAGAACGATTTACCGCACTAATCGCAGGAGAAATCGATATTCTTTCAAGAAATACTACTTGGACATTATCTAGAGATGCTGACATTGGGCTAACTTTTGTTGGTGTTAATTTTTATGATGGACAAGGTTTCATGGTAAGAAAAAACTCTGGAATTAACTCAGTTAACGATTTTCAAAGCGGTATTTCTGCGTGTACAAACACAGGAACTACTACTGAATTGAATATGAGAGACTTTTTTAATTCTAAAAACATAAGTTACGAACCAATCGCTTTTGAAAAAGCCGATGAAGTTGTTGCTGCTTATGATGCAGGAAGATGTGATACTTACACTACTGATAAATCTGGTTTAGCTGCTCAAAGAACAAAAATGACTGCTCCTGATGATCACAAAGTATTGCCTGAAACAATTTCTAAAGAGCCACTAGGACCAGTTGTACGTCAAGGTGATGCTGTTTGGGAAGACATTGTTAGATGGTCTTTAAACGTTATGATCGAAGCTGAAGAGTATGGTATTAATTCATCAAACGCTTCTAGCCTAAAAGATTCCGAAAACCCACAAATCAAGAGATTAGTTGGTTCTGAAGGTGAATTAGGTTCTGCTTTCGGTTTAGATAATGAATGGAGCTTAAGAATTATTGAACAAGTTGGTAACTACGGTGAAATCTATGAGAAACACATAGCTAGCACTGGAATTATGCCTGACAGAGGTCCAAATGAACTTTGGACTAAAGGTGGTATACTTTACGTTGCACCAGCTAGATAATTATTAATACTAATTTAAAATTAGAAAGGGCTAGATTTATCTAGCCCTTTTTTTTATGATTACTCTAAATGAATAAATTTAAAATCAAATTAACTACTTAAAAAAAAATAGTGAATCTTAAAACTTTTTCATTAGATCTAAAAAATAAGAAGAGATTAATACCTCAAGCTCTAACTCTTTTATTTATTGTATTAACCGTCAGTTATTTTACTTTTAATGCGCAGGTCAACATGAATAATAGAGGTATTGCTTTTGGCTTTGGGTTCCTTACACAAGAAGCATCTTTTGACATAGGTTTTTCATTAATTGATTATGATGGCTCCCGTTCATACGCCAGAGCATTTTTAGTTGGTTTACTAAACACTCTTTTAGTTTCAGTTATAGGTATTATAATTGCAACTTTAATTGGTGTAACTGTTGGAATCGGAAGACTTTCTTCCAATTATCTAGTTGCAAAATTTGCAGAAGTTTATGTCGAAATTTTTAGAAACATACCCTTGCTACTACAATTATTTTTTTGGTATTTTGCCGCTTTAAGAGCGCTACCGCTTCCTGAACAAGCTATGAATTTTAACGACATTTCGTACTTAACTGTTAAAGGTTGGTACGTGCCTAAATTTATATGGACTAATTTTTCTATATTTATTTATTCAGTCTTGGCTGCAATTATTGCTATTATATTCGTTTCTAAATACGCAAAAAAACAAAGAGAAGAATTTGGAAAACATATTCCGTCATTTTATATTGGAACAGTATTATTATTTGCACTTCCTTTTTTAAGCTTTTTAATTGGAGGTGTAGAACTTGAATTTGAAATCCCTGTTTTAAAACAAATGACAGCTACAATTTTTAATTTTAGAGGAGGTGTTAGTATAATTCCAGAATTGATGGCACTAGCTATGGCACTGTCAATGTATACCGCAACATTTATAGCAGAAAACGTTAGAGCTGGTATTTTAGGAGTAGGAAAGGGTCAAAAAGAGGCTGCAGCTTCAATTGGCCTAACTAAAACACAAATTTTAAAACTAGTTGTTTTACCTCAAGCTATGAGAATAATTATTCCACCTACAACTAATCAGTACTTAAACTTAACAAAAAATTCTTCTTTAGCTGCTGCTATTGCGTATCCAGATATTGTTCTTGTATTTGCGGGTACTGCATTAATGCAGACGGGTAGGGCTATTGAGATTGTAAGTATTACAATGGGAACTTATTTGCTATTAAGTCTTTCTATTTCTTCATTCATGAATTGGTACAACCAAAGCGTAGCTATAAAAGAAAAATAAAAATGAATTTAATTACATTAAAACCAAATAAAGAAAATCTTCAAACTTATTTAATTTTAGGCATTATCCTTTTAGTCATTGGATTTTTTGATATTATTAGTAATACTTTTTTAAATTTTAATATGACTGGATTTTTACCCAGTGTAATTAGTTATCTTACTCCTTTGCTATTCGGCGCTCTTGGCCTTCATTTTATAAGAATTGAATATAGTGGCAACAAAACATTAGATCAAATTAACAAAAATTTAAACTCAAGTAATATTAATGCGATTTTATCTTTAATTGTGATTTTTATTTTAATAAAATATTTTCCATCTTTATTAAATTGGGTTTTTTTTGATGCTAATTTTTTAGGTAATTCAAAAGAAGACTGTACTGGTGACGGGGCTTGCTGGGTATTTGTTAAGGTTTGGTTTAATAGATTTATGTATGGAATGTATCCAGATGCCGAACAGTGGCGAATTAATACTTCTTTTCTAGTTTTATTTGGATCGATCGTTTCTATTTTTATTCTTCCTAACAAATTTAAGAAATATATAATTTTGTTTTTACTTTTTATTTTTCCAATAATAGCTTTAAATCTTATTTCGGGTGGAATATTTGGTTTGAAATGGGTTGAAACTGGAGCGTGGGGAGGTCTATCACTAACTTTTATAGTCTCTGCCTTTGCTCTTATTTTTTGCTTCCCTATTGGTGTTTTCTTAGCGCTAGGTAGAAGGTCTGATTTACCTGCAATAAAATATTCTTCAATTGGGTTTATAGAGTTGTGGAGAGGTGTCCCCTTAATAACAGTTTTATTTATGTCTGCGGTTATGTTTCCAATGTTTTTACCAGACGGAACTTATATGGACAAATTAATGAGAGTTATTATTGCTATAACTTTATTTGAAGCAGCGTATATGGCCGAAGTAGTAAGAGGCGGCTTACAGGCTCTTCCAAGAGGCCAATATGATGCGGCAAAATCTCTTGGCATGGGTTATTGGAGAATGCATTTTTTAATTATTATGCCTCAAGCATTAAAACTAGTGATCCCTGGCATTGCAAACACCTTTTTAGCATTGATTAAAGATACGCCATTAATTTTTGTCGTAGGGTTGCTTGAATTGGCTGGTATGATAGGCTTAGCAAAAACTAATCCTGAATGGTTAGGCATGGCAGCAGAAGGCTATGTTTTCGCAGCCTTTGTTTTTTGGATTATTTGCTTTTCAATGAGTAGATATAGTCAAAATTTAGAAAAAAAATTAAGTACGGAGAGATAAAATGTCAAATATAATTGAATTAAAAAATGTAAATAAATGGTTTGATAAGTTTCAAGTTTTAAAAGAAATTAATCTTGAGGTTAAACCTAAAGAAAAAATTGTTGTTTGTGGGCCCTCTGGATCAGGTAAATCTACCTTAATCAGATGCATTAATAGGCTTGAAGAGCACCAAGAAGGATCAATTGTAGTTGATGGTAATGAGATTTCAGAAAATACTAAAAATATTGAAAATATTAGAGCAGAAGTAGGAATGGTTTTTCAACAATTTAATTTGTTTCCGCATTTATCAATTTTAGACAATTGTTCATTAGCTCCAATTTGGGTAAAAAAATTGCCCAAGAAACAAGCTGAAGAATTAGCTATGGACAATTTAAGAAGAGTACAAATTGAAGATCAGGCAGCTAAATTTCCTGGTCAATTATCAGGAGGCCAACAACAAAGAGCTGCGATAGCAAGAGCTCTATGTATGGAACCTAAAATAATGCTATTTGACGAACCTACATCTGCTTTAGACCCTGAAATGATTAAAGAAGTTTTAGATGTTATGGTTGATCTTGCAAAAGGTGGAATGACAATGATTGTCGTAACACATGAGATGGGTTTTGCTAAAGAAGTTGCAGACAATATGATTTTTATGGACGAAGGACGTATTGTTGAGAGAGCGAAAACTAATGATTTTTTTGAAAATCCTAAATCAGATAGAACTAAACTTTTCTTAAGCCAGATACTATAACCAGCTAGGTAACGGTAAATTTTTACTATTTAAAAACTCTTTATTATAAATTTTACTAGCATATCGTTTTCCAGGGTCGCATAAAATAGTTACAATATTATGTCCGGGTCCTAATTTTTGTGCAAGTTTTATTGCACCACCTATGTTAACACCGGATGATCCACCTAGTTCTATATTTTGTTCTTCTCTAAGTTTAAATATAATATTTAAAGCTTCTTCATCTGTTATTTGAAATGCGTCATCAACTAGGGCTTTTTCATAGTTTTTTGTAATACGAGAAGTTCCAATTCCTTCTGTTATAGAGTTACCTGAATTTTCTAATTTATTAAATTTAACATGAGAAAATAAAGATGATCCCATTGGATCAGATAATGCAATTTTAACATTTTTATTTTTTTCTTTTAGTCCAATAGAAACACCTGCTAAAGTACCTCCAGTACCAACGGAACAAACAAACCCATCTATTTGACCTGCAGTTTGAGTCCATATTTCTTGTGCTGTTGTTTTTATATGCGACTCTGTATTTGCTATATTATCAAATTGATTTGCCCAATAAACTCCATTTTGATTTGAACCTAATAAATCCTCTGCAATTTTTTTTGATTGTTTGATATAATTGTTAGGACTACTGTATGGTGCTGCCTCAACCTCTATAAGTTCTGCCCCTAAATCTCTTAAGGTATTTTTTTTTTCAATTGATTGTGTTTTTGGAATAATTATTTTTAAACTTAAGCCATATGCTTTTGATACAATTGCTAAGCCTATACCTGTATTACCAGCTGTACCTTCAACAATTATACCCCCTTTTTGGATTTTCTTATTTTTAATTGCATCCTCTACGATGAAAAGAGCAGCTCTATCTTTTACAGACTCACCAGGGTTAAGATATTCAGCTTTCCCATAAATATTACACCCAGTCAATTCACAGGCTTGTTTTAATTTAATTAATGGTGTATTTCCAATTTGTTTTAAAACACTGTTACGAAGCATATTTTTTAAATATATGAAAAAAAACATTCTTTCAATTATATTATTCCTAGTTTTTACTACGCAGACCCATTCACATATTGAGCACTATGCTATTATTAACTCATTGGAGTATGAGCTATTTAGAAACAATAAATCTATAGGATATCATAATTATAAATTTGAAAGAAAAAACAAAATATTAACGGTTAAAAGTGATATTAAGTTTAAAATTAAAAAACTAGGTATTAATTTATATAAATATGATGCGATTAGTGAAGAAGTTTACGAACAAGATCAATTAATTGAATTTAAATCAAAAACAAATCAAAATAATAAATTAAAAAGTACTATAATAAATTTTGACAAGGCAAAGAAAGTGTTAATTATTTCAGGTACAGAAAACCAACTAACATCTCCAAAAGAATATACAGTCGGAACTTGGTGGAATCATGAAATTGTTCAAGCAAAAGCTCAAATAAGTGCAATATCAGGAAGAATTATTGAACAAAAGGTCATTTTTTTAGGAAAAGAGAAGCTAAATCTTTATGGAAAAACTTATGATGCTTTAAGATTTAATTTTAGATCTAGTGACGAAACTTTAAATGACAATAAAAAACTTGATACAGATGTTTGGTACGATGAAAATACAAATGTTTGGCTAAAAGCATCTTTTGATAAGACAGGTCATTGGGAGTATAGGCTCAAAAAATATGATTAAGACGTTCTAAAAATCTAGAATTTAATCTTTGTCAATGTTTTTTTTTGTATTTTTGTAACATTTTAGTAGTTTTTTTTTATTATTTTATCTGCATTAATAGTTGCAAAGAATTTACATTTAAGGTTAATTATTTAAAAAATAAGGAGTTTAATGGAAGAAAATTTTAACACACACCTTGGAAAAAAACTCAGATTAAGAAGATTGTCGCTGGGCTTAACTCAAACAAAAGTTGCACAAGCCATTAACGTAACATTTCAACAAATTCAAAAATATGAAAAGGGAACTAACGGTGTAAGTTCTAGTAGACTAATGCAATTATCAAAATTTTTAAATGTTCCTATAACTTACTTCTATGAAGAATTTAAGGATTATAAAGAAGGTAATACTTTAAATTTTGATTCTGAAGATTTGAACTATTCATTTTTAATTAAAACATTTTCAAATTTGTCAAAAGAAAAAAAAGATCAAATACTCTTGGCATTAAAAAATACAGCGGCTTTAGAAAAAACAGGTTAATTTGGCTCCTCGGGCAGGACTCGAACCTGCGACCAATTGATTAACAGTCAACTGCTCTACCAACTGAGCTACCGAGGAATAAAACGCAACATACTTTTTTTAAAAAAAAAAAACAACTAATTTAATGGAGGCCACGCCCAGAATCGAACTGGGATGGAAGGATTTGCAATCCTCTGCGTAACCATTCCGCCACGTGGCCAAAGCCTTATTAAGTGTATTTAGACCATTTAATTGTTTGATTAAAGTAAAATCTATGATTTTAAGAAGTCTATTCGTTTGATATAAAAACTTTAACAAATTTAGCTAAATACTCATATGGAATTTACAAAATACAATCATTCTATCCAAGAAAAAAAAATTTATGATTTTTGGGAAAAAAATAATTTATTTAAGCCAAGTACTCAAAAAGCAAAAAAAACTTTTTCTATTGTTATTCCACCTCCAAATATTACTGGTAAGCTACATATGGGCCATGCCCTTAATAACAGCCTACAAGATGTTCTAATAAGATATTACCGAATGAATGGGTACGAAACTTTATGGCAACCTGGAACTGATCACGCTGGTATTGCAACCCAAGCAATTGTTGAAAAAAATCTAGCAAAAGTAAATATAAATAAAAATGATATTGGAAGAGAAAAATTTCTTGAAAAGGTGTGGGAATGGAAAGCAGAATCAGGCAATATAATTCTTGAGCAACTAAAAAAACTTGGATGTTCTTGTGACTGGTCTCGTTCTAGGTTTACAATGGACAATGAAATGTCCAAAGCAGTAACTAAAGTTTTTGTGGCTCTTTTTAATAAGAAACTAATTTATAAAGATAAAAAATTAGTTAATTGGGACACTAAACTACAAACTGCTATCTCTGACTTAGAGGTTGTACAAAATGAAGTTCAATCACAACTTTACTACATTACTTATTCTATATTTGATTCAGATAAAAAAATAACTATCGCAACAACAAGACCTGAAACTATGATGGGTGACGCTGCTATTGCAGTAAATCCAAAGGATGAAAGGTTCAAAAATTTAATTGGAAAATTTGCTGTAATCCCGATTGTCAATAGAAAGATTAAGATTATTGAAGATCATTACGCTGATCCTGAACAGGGCACAGGAGCAGTTAAGATTACACCTGCACACGATTTTAATGATTACGATGTTGGAAAAAGAAATAAATTAGAAATTATTAATATTTTAGAGAAAAATGGGACAATTAATAAAAATGGCATTAAGCCCTATATTGGCCTTGATAGATTCGAAGCTAGAAAAAAAATTATTATTGCACTTAAAGAATTAAACTTTCTAGAAAAAGTTGAAAACATCAAAAATAAAGTACCTTATGGAGATAGGTCTAATACAGTAATAGAACCTCTATTAACAGAACAGTGGTTTGTAGATGCAAAATCACTTTCAAAGAAAGCAGTTCAAAAAGTAAAAACAAAAAAAACTACTTTCTATCCAGAAAATTGGACTAAAACTTTCTTCCAATGGATGAACAATATTGAACCATGGTGTATTTCAAGACAGATTTGGTGGGGACACAGAATTCCAGTTTGGTACGGCAATGATGGTAAAATATTTGCAGCTGAAAATGGTAAAGACGCCGAAATGATGGCTAAAAAATTTTACAAAAAAAAAACTTTCAGTCTAGTACAAGAAACAGATGTTTTAGATACTTGGTTTTCATCTGCCCTTTGGCCCTTTGCTACACTTGGTTGGCCAAAAAAAACAAATACACTAAAAAAATTTTACCCAACTTCAGTTTTAGTTACGGGTTTTGATATAATATTCTTTTGGGTTGCTAGAATGCTAATGATGGGGAACCATTTTCTGAATGAAACACCCTTTAAAAGAGTTTATGTGCACGCGCTTGTCAGGGATGAAAAAGGTGAGAAAATGTCAAAATCAAAAGGAAATGTTATAGATCCACTAGAGTTAATTAATGAATATGGAGCTGATCCTCTTAGATTCACTTTAATCTCAATGGCGTCGCCTGGACGAGATGTAAAGCTTTCCACAGATAGGGTTAAGGGTTATAGAAATTTCATTACAAAAATATGGAGTGCTAATAATTTTTTAAAAATAAATAATTGTAAATATAATAAAAAAACAGATGCTAAAGATATAAAGTTAAAGATCAATCAGTGGATTTACTATGAATTTTGTAAAACTACTGAATTAGTTAATAAACATATTAAAGATTTTAGATTTGATGAAGCGAGTAGGGTTCTTTATAATTTTGTTTGGCATTTATATTGCGATTGGTATTTAGAGTTTTTAAAACCTACTTTTAACTCAAAAAACAAGAAACTACACAAAGAAGCAAAGCAGTTCTCGTCATACATGCTTTCAAATATTTTGAAACTTTTACACCCATTTATACCTTTTTTTACGGAATATGTTTGGCGTGAAAACAATTTTAACAAGGAACAAAAAACTCACCTTATTAATTCTAATTGGCCTGTTGCTAAGAAAATACAATCATACAAAAAAAACTCTGAAGAAATCAAATGCGTTATTGATATTATTACCGCAATAAGATCAACTAAAGTTCAGCTTAATGTCCCACCCAAAGAATTTTGCGACATTATCTATTTTAAAGAGAGTAAAAAAATTAAAAAATATATCAACAATAATATCGAAATAATAAAACAAGTAGCTAGAGTTAAAAATATTTTTTCAAAATCAAATAAAAGTAGTTCAACTATTCAAATTGTCATATTAAAAGAAAAAATAGGTCTTAAATTCGAAACTAATATAGATCTAATTTCTCAAAAAAATAAACTTGAAAATAAGCTAAATGAACTAGAAAAAAAGATTATCTCTTTAAATCAAAAACTTAATAATAAAAATTATGTGAAAAAAGCACCAAAAAATATTGTCTATAATGATAAGTTATTATTAAAAGATTTAAAGATTGAACAAACTAAATTAAAAAGTATTGTATCAAGTATTATTTAAATGACAAAATTTGATAAAAAAAAATTACCAAGTAGACATACGACGTTAGGACCTAATAGAGCACCGCATCGATCATTTTATTATGCAATGAAATTGACACAAAAAGATGTTGCCAAACCCTTTGTTGGTGTTGTCTCTACTTGGAACGAAGCAGCGCCTTGTAATACAACATTAATGAGACAGGCCCAGTCTGTTAAAAAAGGAGTTATCGAAGCAGACGGAACCCCAAGAGAATTTTGTACGATTACTGTAACTGATGGGATTGCTATGGGACATGAAGGCATGAAGTCATCTTTGATATCAAGAGAAGTGATTGCAGATTCTACAGAATTAACTGTTAGGGGCCACTCATATGACGCATTAGTAGGTGTTGCTGGCTGCGATAAATCTCTACCTGGTTTAATGATGGCTATGTGTAGATTAAACGTACCAAGTGTTTTTATTTATGGTGGCTCAATTCTACCGGGCAGATATAAAGGTAAGGATGTGACAGTAGTAGATGTATTTGAAGCAGTAGGACAACATTCAGCTGGAAAAATTTCCGAGAAAGAACTTACTGAATTAGAATTAGTTGCTTGTCCTAGCGCCGGAGCCTGCGGAGGTCAATTTACAGCAAACACAATGGCATGTGTGTCAGAAGCCATCGGGCTTGCATTGCCTTACTCTTCTGGGACACCAGCACCATATTTAGAAAGAGATAAATATTCCTATTTAAGTGGTAAGGCTGTAATGAATTTATTAAAAAAAAAAATTAGACCTCGAGATATCGTGACAGTTAAATCTTTAGAAAATGCAGCAGTGATCGTTGCGGCTACCGGTGGTTCTACTAACGCAGCGCTACATCTACCGGCAATTGCTAGCGAATGTGGAATTAAATTTGATCTTATGGACGTTGCAAAAATTTTTAAAAAAACTCCTTATTTAGCAGATTTAAAACCTGGTGGAAAATATGTTGCTAAAGACATGTTCGAGGCAGGTGGTGTACCTATAATTTTGAAAACTTTATATGAAGGCGGATTTATACATGGTAATTGCATGACCGTAACTGGAAAAACTATGAAAGAAAATCTCAAGTCAGTTAAGTTTAATGACAACCAAAAAGTCATTAGAAGATATGACAACCCTCTCTCTCCTGATGGTGGAGTGGTTGGATTAAAAGGTAATCTGGCACCTGAAGGAGCAATAGTTAAAGTTGCTGGTTTAAAAAATTTAAAATTTACAGGTAAAGCAAGATGTTTTGATACAGAAGAACAGGCTTTTAATGCTGTTCAAAAAAAACAATATAAAGATGGAGATGTAATAATAATTCGTTATGAAGGCCCTAAAGGTGGTCCCGGCATGAGAGAAATGCTTTCAACTACCGCAGCAATATATGGGCAAGGTAAAGGTGAAACAGTTGCACTTATTACAGATGGAAGATTTTCAGGAGCAACAAGAGGTTTTTGTATTGGACATGTAGGTCCTGAAGCATTTGTAGGTGGCCCCATAGCATTACTCAAAAATGGTGATGTAATTGATATAGACGCAAACAAAGGAACTATTAACGTAAGACTTACAAAAAAAGAATTAAAAATAAGAAAGAAAAAATGGAAACCAAAGAAAATTAACTTCGGCAGTGGCACTCTTTGGAAATACGCACAAACAGTAGGTCCTACTTACAAAGGTGCAACTACACATCCTGGTGGGAAAAATGAAACCAAGTGTTACGCAGATATTTAAATGAAGGTTAAGCCTGTTATATTGTGTGGTGGCTCAGGCACAAGACTATTTCCAAACTTTAAAAAAAACCCACTAAAACAGTTTATAGATTTTGGTGGATGGACATTGTTTGGAAAAACTTTAGACAGAATAAAAAATCCAATCTTTGATAGTCCAATTATAAGTACTAATAAAAACTATGAAAAATTAATTCGTAGAATCCTTAGAAAAGAAAAAATAAAAAAATTTAAGATAATTTTAGAACCTTTAAAAAAAAATACAGCTCCTGCTATAATAAGTTCAATTTTAATTAGTGAAATTAAAATCAACCAACCAGTTCTATTTCTACCATCAGACCACTATCTACCAGAAAAAGATAAATTTAATAAAATCTTAAAATTGAATTTATCTAACTTAAATACTACGAATATATTCATATTTGGTGTTAAGCCAAAATTTCCAAGTTCAGACTATGGTTATTTGATAAGCAAAAAAGACAAAAAAAAAATTTTCAAAGTTTCAAAATTTATTGAAAAGCCAAATGAAAAGAAAGCTAAAAAAATCATCAAAAAAAATGGTTATTGGAATTCCGGGATCGTATTAGCTAGAAAAGACTCAATTATTAACAATACTAAAATTATTCAAAAAAAATTATTTAATTCTTGTCTTGATGCAGTAATTAAAGCTAAAATAAAAAACAGAACAATTACTCTAAACAAAAAATATTTTAATGAAATAAAGGCGATATCATTTGATTATGCAATTTTAGAAAAGGCTAAAGAAATTAATTCGATAAAATTAGATCTAATGTGGTCCGACCTTGGTAGCTGGAAAGAAATATTTAAAATTATAAAAAGTAAAACTAAACAAAATATTTTAAAAAAAAACACCTTTTATCGACCTTGGGGCAACTATAAAAATTTTTTCAAGGGAAAGAATTTTCTATTAAAAGAATTAATTGTTAATAAGAGGTCATCTATAAGCCTTCAAAAACATAACCATAGAGCTGAACATTGGACTATAATAAGCGGCAAGCCAAAAATTACTGTTGGTAAAAAAATTTTTTTTAAAAAAGAAAATGACACAGTTTTTGTGCCAAAAGGTTCAATCCATAGAATAGAAAATATTTATGATAGACCGGTAAAAATAATTGAAGCCCAATTAGGGAGTAGGCTAAAAGAGAGCGATATAGTTAGATACAAGGATGTTTACGGGCGTGTTAAATAATTTCTAACTCTATTGGCGTATGATCTGAGGGCTTTGTTTTACCTCTAGGGTTTTGATTAATGTCTATTGCTTTTACATTTTCTAGCAAATTGTTTGAAATTAAAAAATGATCAATTCTCATCCCGTAGTTCTTTGGCCATGAGCCTGCCATGTAATCCCAGAACGTATACTCTTGTTTGTTTTTTTTTAGATGTCTGTAAATATCCTTAAAGCCATAGTTTAATAATTCCCTAAAATATTTTCTAATTTCAATTTTATACAAAGCGTCATTTATGAATTTATTGTGATCATAGACATCAATTTCGTCTGGAATTATATTAAAATCTCCAGAAATTATAATATTTTTTTCTGATAATAAATTTTTTTTAACTGCTTTTAAAAATGTATTTAACCATTTTTTTTTATATTCATATTTATCTGTGTCTACAGGATTACCATTTGGAACATAAATATTAATAAGTTTTATTTTTTTTTCTTTTAACTTTATGTCACCAGTAATAATTCTAGATTGATTTAGATCGTCCTTAATAAAATTTAAATTGACATTTTCTATTTTTATTTTTGATAAAAATGCAACTCCATTGTAGCTTTTTTGTCCAAAAACAAATGACTCATAGCCTATTTTTTTCAATTCTTCAGATGGGAAATTAATGTTTTCAGTTTTAATTTCTTGAAGGAACACTATATCTGGTTTGTCTTTTTTCAGATAATCCAAAATGTTAACCATTCTAGCTCTTACTGAATTTACATTCCATGAAGCAATTTTCATCTACACAGAAAAAGATAAACCACAACCACAAGAAGATGCAGCTTGTGGGTTTTTTATCACAAAAGAATCACCAATCATTTCTTTTTGGTAATCAACCACGGAACCTTTAATGATTTCTAAAGAGCTACTATCAATAATAGTTTTATTAAAAATTATATCATTATCCTCAATTTTTCCATCAAAAGAAAAATTATACTTAAAACCAGAACACCCTCCACCTTGAACAGAAATTCTAAAATAACAATTATTTCCACGTTCGGATACAATTCTCATTATTTGATCATTGGCTTCTTTTGTAAATTCAATTTTATTAGTCATATTTTATAAATAATGTATTATACAATTTTACTTATTCTTATGCAAAAA